>Ga0307408_100000563_pt1 | contig 31982 bp, 23 predicted proteins | sample 322Cmetagenome_FD_202116 | JGI IMG/M metagenome (GOLD analysis project Ga0307408, IMG submission 202116) | Maize rhizosphere microbial communities from greenhouse at UC Davis, California, United States - 322HYB-C-3 | ecosystem: Host-associated > Plants > Roots > Rhizosphere > Soil | place...
GCTGGCCCAGGTGCGCGCCACCACGCTCGACGCTTACGCGCACCAGGACCTGCCGTTCGAGCAGCTGGTCGAGCACATCAAGCCGGAGCGTCAAACCAGCCACGCGCCGCTGTTCCAGGTCATGCTGGTCCTGCAGAACGTGCCGATGGACGCGCTGCGGCTGCCTGGCCTGACGCTGGAACATGTCCCCAGCGTGACGGCAACCGCCAAGTTCGACCTGACCCTGAATCTTACCGAGACCGATGGCCGTCTCGCCGCGGGCTTCGAGTACAACACCGATCTGTTCGACCGTTCCACCATCGAGCGCATGGCGGGCCATTTCACCGGCCTGCTGGCGGCCGTCGCCGCCGATCCGGCATGCCGCGTCGCCGACCTGGAGATGCTGGGCGCGCACGAGCGCCGGCAACTGCTGGCCGATTGGAATGACACCCGGGCAGTCTATTCGGACGCCCGCGTCCACCAGTTGTTCGAGGCCCAGGTGCGCCGCACGCCGGACGCAACGGCTGTCGTCTTCGGCGCGGCCCGGCTAAGCTACGCGGAGCTCAACGCCAAAGCCAACCAGCTGGCCCACTACCTGCGCACGCAAGGCGTGGGGCCCGACGTCATGGTGGGCATCGGCGTGGAACGCGGCCATGACATGGTCATTGGCCTGCTGGGCATCCTGAAAGCCGGCGGCGCCTGCCTGCCGCTCGACCCGGACTATCCTGCCGCACGACTGGCCTACATGCTCGAAGACGCAAGTCCGGCCATCGTGCTCACGCAGCAGCCCCTGCGCGCCAACCTTCCCGGCGGCAGGCTCACCTTCTGCCTGGACAGCCAATGGGCCGAGCTGGAGGCCTTCAGCACAAGCGACCCGCGCAACCAGACCCACGCGGCCAATCTGGCTTACGTGATCTACACCTCCGGCTCCACCGGCAAGCCCAAGGGCGTCGGCGTTCAAGTCTCGACGCTCGTTAATCTGCTGACCTGGCAGCTTGCCCGGCAACCGCGTTCGGACAAGGTGCTGCAATTTGCGTCGCTCAATTTCGACGTCTCGTTCCAGGAGATTTTCTCCACCCTGTGCGCTGGTGACACGCTGCTCATGATCGACACCGCGCTGCGTCAAGACCTGCAGCATCTGCATCAATATGTGGTCGATGCCGGCTGCCGGCGCATGTTCCTGCCCAACGCCGTGCTGCAACACCTGGCCGGCCTGCCGGCCGCCGGCGGCGCGCCGTCCACACCGGGCTGCGACATCGTCACCGCCGGCGAGCAATTGGTCGTCTCCGACGCCTTGCGCCGCTACGTCAGCGGCCTGAAGGGGACAACGCTGACCAATCAGTACGGGCCGTCGGAGACCCACGTCGTCACCCAGTTCGAGCTCGCTTGTGCTGACATGGAAAGTTGGCCGCAATTACCGCCGATCGGCCGGCCCATCGCCAATACGCGCATCTACATCCTCGATCGTCATCTCCAACCCGTGCCCATCGGCGTTGCGGGAGAACTCCACATTGCCGGCGTCAGCCTGGCCCGCGGCTACTTGAATCGTCCCGACCTGACCGCGGACCGGTTCATTCCCGATCCGTTCAGCATCGAGCCCGGATCGCGGATGTACAAGTCCGGCGACCTGGCGCGTTATCTCCCCGATGGTCAGATCGACTATCTGGGCCGCATCGACCAGCAGATCAAGATTCGCGGATTCCGTATCGAGCCCGGTGAAGTCGAAGCCGCATTGGCCAGCCTGCCCGGCGTGTCCGACGCCGTCGTGCTGGTGCTCGATGGCCGTGCGGGAGACAAGCGCCTGGTCGCGTACATAGCCGGAACCGACGGCGCCGGCGGCACACTCCCGGACGACGCCAGGCTGCGTGCGGCGCTGGCACAGTTGCTGCCCGACTACATGGTGCCTGCGCACTTCGTGGTGCTGGAGCGCTTCCCGCTGACGTCCAACGGCAAGGTGGACCGCAAGGCACTGCCGGCGCCGGACCTGTCGCACAGCCAGGTTGCCCACGCTGCGCCCACGACCGCCGTCGAAGTCGCCGTCGCGGCGATCTGGGCCGAGGTGCTGACGGTCGAGCGCGTTGGCCTGCACGACAACTTCTTCTCGCTGGGCGGCCACTCGCTGCTGGCGACGCAAGTGGTATCGCGCACCCGCGAGCGCTTTAAAGTCGATCTGCCGCTGCGCGCACTGTTCGAATCGCCCACGGTGCATGCGATCGCCGCGCTGATCACCGGCACGGACCGGGACGCGGCTGCCAGCCGCATCCCGCGGGCTGACCGCGGCAAAGCCTTGCCACTCTCGTTTGCGCAACAGCGCCTGTGGGTGCTGGACCAATTCACGGCCGGCACGGCGTCCTACAACGTGCCGGTCGCGTTGACGCTGCGCGGCAGGGTCGACATCCAGGCATTGCAGCGCACGCTGGATGAAGTGGTGATGCGTCATGAAGCGTTGCGCACCACCTTCCCTTCGGAGGATGGCACGCCTGTGCAGCGTATCGCCGCAGCCATGGCGCTGCCGCTGGCGCACATCGACTTGCGCGACTTGCCGCGCGCCGAACGCGGGGCTCGTGCCGCATGGTTGGCCCAGGACATGGCCCAGGCGCCGTTCGACCTGGCCTGCGGCCCTTTGATCCGGGCCGCTATCGTGCGCATGGACGACGACGAACACCGCTTCATGCTGACCATGCATCACATCGTGTCGGACGGCTGGTCGGTCGGTGTGCTGGTGGGTGAAGTGGCGGCGCTGTACGGCGCCCATGTCCAGGGCTTGCCTTCGCCGCTTGCACCGCTGGCCATCCAGTATGCCGACTTCGCGCAGTGGCAACGCAACTGGCTCCGCGGCCCGGTGCTGGAGGCGCAGCGCAGTTACTGGCGCGACTACCTGTCCGGCGCGCCCACCATGCTCACGCTGCCGACGGACCGTCCGCGCCCGCCTGTGCAAACTTATCGCGGTGCGGTGCACGACTTCCAGCTGCCGGCCTCGGTGGCAACCGGCCTGCAGGCGCTGTGCCGCAAGACAGGAACGACGCTGTTCATGTCGCTTGCGGCGGCCTTCAACATCATGTTGTCGCGTTACAGCGGGCAGGACGATATCTGTCTGGGCACCCCCATCGCGAATCGCCATCGCACGGACATCGAGCCGCTGATCGGTTTCTTCGTCAACACGCTCGTGCTGCGCACCCGGATCGATCGTTCCATGCGTTTTTCCGAGCTGCTGGAAGGTGTGCGCACCGATGCGCTGGCCGCTTATGCGCGCCAGGACCTGCCGTTCGAGTATCTGGTCGATGCATTGCAGCCGGAGCGCCAGAGCAGCCATTCGCCGCTGTTCCAGGTGATGCTGGTGGTGCAAAACGCGCCGCTTGGCGAGCTTGACCTGCCTGGTCTGGAACTGGAACCGATGCGCGCCGATACCGCCAGTGCCAAGTTCGACTTGACGCTGGGCGTAGGCGGCGAGGGTGATACGCTATCGGCCAGCATGGAATACAACACGGATTTGTTCGACGCATCGTCCATCGCGCGCATGAGCGTCCATTTCACGCGCTTGCTGGAGTCCATCGTGGCCGATCCGGACGCTCGCATCGGCGACCTGGACATGCTGCCGCAGGCCGAGCGTCAGCTGTTGCTGCACGGCTGGAATGCCAGCGAAGCGCAATACCCGCGCGGCCAGTCCATCCATCGCCTGATCGAGGCGCAGGTGGCGCGTACGCCCGAGCGCACGGCCGTCGTGTTCCAGGGGCGCAGCTTGAGCTACGCCCAACTGAACGCGCGCGCCAACCGGTTGGCGCACCGTCTGCAAAGCCTCGGCGTGGCGCCGGATATGCTGGTGGGCCTGTGCGTGGAGCGCTCGCTGGAGATGATCGTGGGTCTGCTGGCCGTGCTCAAGACCGGCGCGGCCTACGTGCCGCTGGACCCCGGCTACCCGGCGCAGCGCCTGGCCTACATGCTGGAGGACGCGTGCCCGGCCGTGCTGCTCACCCAGAGCCATCTGCCCGTGGCCCGGCAGGCCCTTGGCGTGCCCGTCGAGTGCATCGACCGGGACGATTTCGCGCGCTACCCGGACGCGAATCTGGCTGTGCAGCCTGAGGCGGGGAATCTGGTGTACGTGATCTATACCTCGGGTTCCACGGGCAAACCGAAAGGCACCGCGGTACACCAGGGGGGCTTGCTCAACCTGGTGTGCTGGTTCGTGAATCAGTTTGGCATAGACTCGGCGGACAAGGTGCTGCTGTTCTCGTCCTTCAGCTTCGACCTGACGCAGAAGAACATCTACAGCGCGCTGATGACCGGCGGTGAGTTGCATTTGCCGGCCGAAGGCTACGATCCGGAGGGCACGGCCGCAATCATTCGCGAACAGGAAATCACCTGCCTTAACTGCGCGCCCAGCGCGTTCTATCCGCTCTTGGCCCATGGTCCGTTGCCGCTGCGTCATGTGTTCCTCGGCGGCGAACCGATTCGCGCCGAACTCCTGATCAAGGCGTTCGGCGACCAGGCTTGCCCGCCCACGATCCACAATACCTACGGGCCGACGGAGGCCTCCGACGTGGTGTCCTTCCACAGTTGGGATATGCGGCAGGGCGGCACGCCGATCCCGATCGGCCGTCCCATCGCCAATACCCAGCTCTACATCCTTGACCAGGATATGCAGCCGGTGCCGCCCGGCGCGGCGGGCGAACTGCACGTCGGTGGCGATGGCGTAGGACGCGGCTACCGCCAGCGCCCGGCGCTGACGGCGGAGAAGTTCGTACCCGATCCATTTGGCACCCGCCCCGGTGCGCGTCTGTACAAGACCGGCGACCTGGCGCGCCAGCTTGCGGACGGCAGCATCGAATACCTTGGGCGTATCGACCATCAGGTCAAGCTGCGTGGCTTCCGCATCGAGCTCGGCGAGATCGAGGCGGCGTTGGCCGCCATCGATGGCGTCGACGAGGTGCTGGTCATGTTGCGCGAGGATTCCCCGGGCGATAAACGGCTGGCGGCTTACCTGTGCGGCCCGGCCGTGCCGGATGCGGCGACGCTGCGCAGCGCACTGCTGCACAGCCTGCCGGACTACATGGTGCCTGCCAACATCATCACCCTGGATCAATTGCCCCTGACGCCGAATGGCAAGGTCGATCGAAGCGCCCTGCCTGCGCCCGACGCTGCGCCGGCGCCGCACCATCACCACGTGGCGCCACAGGGAGAATTGGAGGCCGGCATCGCACACATATGGCAACAAGTGCTCGGTATCGAGCGCGTCGGCCGGCACGACAATTTCTTCGAACTGGGCGGGCATTCGCTGCTGGCGGTCAGCATGCTGGCGCGGCTGCGCCGGGCGTTGCAGGTCGACCTGGCCGTGCGCGCACTGTTAACCAACCCGACGGTGAGCCAGTTCGCCGCAGCCATCGGCCAGCGCCAGGCACGGAGCACCGGGTCCGCCAATCTGGTCGCGCTGCGTCCGCTCGGCACCGTGACACCGCTGTTCTGCGTGCATCCTGGCGAGGGTGAAGCCGGTTACGTGCGCAATCTTCTGCCCTTCATCGACCAACGCCAGCCCGTGTACGGCATTGCCGCGCAGGGATTCCTGCCGGGCGAGCCTGCACTGGATTCGGTCGAGGAAATGGCGCGTCGCTATGTCGAGGCGATCCGCACCGTCCAACCCGAGGGGCCGTACCGCCTCGCCGGCTGGTCCGCCGGTGGCACGATCGCCTACGAAATGGCGCGCCAGCTGCGGCAAGTGGGGCAGCGCATCGACTACCTGGGGTTGATCGATACCACCAGCGACTATGCCGGCAGCGCATTGGGCCAGGTCGCGGCCGACGAAACGAGCTTCCTGATGGGGCATGTCCCCGATAACCTGGCGAGCGAACTTCACGCCGAGCTGACGACCTTGGCAGGGGCGCGGGATACAGACGCCCTGCTCTCACGCTTCCAGCAATTGGCTTGGCTGCCCGGCGATGTCGACTTGCCGGGCTTGCGACGTCATCTGGCCGTGCGCAGGGGGATCGCACAGGCGCTGGCAACGTATACGGCGCAGCCTTTGGACGTGCCGGCGCACCTGTATTGCGCCGGCCTCAACAAATGGGGCGACCTGGCCGCGGGCTGGAGGACGCTGCTTGGGCAGGCGCTGACGACGGCCAGCTTCGCGGCCGATCACTACTCGATCGTGGCAATGCCTCAGGTGGCGGCGCTGGGACTGGCGATGCAAGCGGCCATGTCGGCGCTCGATATGGAGGCGGATCGTTAAGCGAGGGCAGGCGCGATGCGAACGGCCGGGCGGCCGTTCGCCGTCCGCCATTTACTCAATTGGCTTGCGCATCCATGTGGGCGCGCAGCGATGCCGGGCGCATGTCCGTCCATACGGTATTGATGTGCGCCAGGCAGGCCTCCTTGGTCGCGGCCTCGTGCACCTGCTGCCAGCCTGCCGGCACGGTCTTCTTGTCAGGCCAAATGGAATACTGTCCCTCGTCGTTCACCACCACCACGAACAAGGCTTCTTGATTGGTATCGATGCTCACAACACTTCCTTTCAAACGAAGATGGAAAAACGAAGGCTCGGATGCTAACACGCTGTTGCCATCTTTGCTATCCGCCTTGCCCGCAAAAAATGCGGATCGCGGCATAGGCGACACTACATCCGTGACTGGCGGTTGCCATTGGTGCTTTTCTCCCTCTCCTCCTTCTCTCTGTCGTAGTGCCACTTGATGGCGAAGAACATCCCCGTGCCGAACACGAGAACCTTGAATGTAACGAAGACTATCGGGATCCAATCCATCATGTTGAGTCTTTCCAGGTGATTGCTTGACACGATCTCTCGTGGGGAGCGGCTGCCATGCAAGGATGGTGTCGCCGCACTTCGGGCATACTACTTAAAAGCAATTTCCATACATAGACAAAATTTCCCCGTTGAAAACCATACAAGACGACAGTTTGCCGATCTGGTTGCCGCGATTGGCCGGGAACAAAGGGCCGCGTTTTTTGCAGATTGCGGATGCGTTGCAGGCGGCGGTGGCGGACGGATCGCTGAAACCGGGTGACCGTCTCCCTCCGCAGCGCCAGTTGGCAGCCCGGCTGGACGTCGACCTGACCACGATCACGCGCGCCTACGACGAAGCCAGACGCCGCAACCTGCTGGAGGGCCGTGGCGCCCGAGGTACTTATGTCGCGGCGCCGAAAGTCGAATTGACCTCGATCCTCGACCTGAGCATGAATACCCCGCCACCGCCGGAGGGCGTGGACTTCGACGACATGTTGAAACAAGGTTTGTCTCAAGTCCTGATGAGGGCGGATAATGAATTGCTGATGACTTACCACTTGGCCGGGGGAAGCGATTCCGACCGCAAGGCTGGCGCCACATGGCTCGAACCGATGTTTGGACCTCTGGATTCCCGGCAGGTGGTTGTCTGTCCGGGTGCGCAAGCGGCGATCGCCGCACTGATCCTTGCGCTGACGGAGCCTGGCGATGTCATCCTGGCAGAGCCAATGAGTTATCCCGGCTTGCGTGCCGCGGCGACCCAATTCGGCCGGCGCGTCATTGCGGTGGAAGCGGACCAGCACGGGATGGCGCCCGGGATGCTTGCGCAAGCGTGCCGCCGGCACAAGCCCGGGCTGGTCTACCTCAATCCGACATTACAGAATCCGACCGCCATCACCATGCCGGAACGCCGGCGCACGGAGCTCGCCGGCATCGCGGGGCGCTGCAATGTACGCATCATCGAGGACGATCCCTACTGGCTGCTTGCCGAGGCCCCGCCGCCACCTGTCGCCACGTTTGCCCCGGAACAGGTGTACTACATCTCGACCCTGTCGAAATGCCTGACGCCGGGCTTGTGTGTCGCTTTCGTACTGATACGCGACCCGCACGAACGCGAACGTTTCCTGGTCGCGCTGCGATCGTTTGCGCTGATGGTCGCTCCGCTGACGGCGGCACTGGCCACGCAGTGGATACTCGACGGTTCGGCTGGCGGCTTGATGGAAGGCGTGCGCAGCGAGGCGCGCCTGCGCCACCGGATGGCGCGGGATATCCTGGCGGGGCGGTACAGCGGCTTGGGTGACGGCCTGCATGCATGGCTCGAGTTGCCGGCGTACTGGAACTCCTCACAGCTTGCGCGTGCAGCCGGCCGCGAGGGCATCGCCGTCACGCCGGCGGAGGCATTCGCAACCGGCAGCGGAACCGTGAATGCAATCCGGATCTCGTTGGGTTGCATCAAGGACCGCGGACGCTTGCAGGCAAGTCTTCAACGGCTGTCTCATTTGCTGGCGCGGCGGCCCGAGTCGTTCAGCGCCGCGGTGGGATAAGTCGCTGGACTACCTGCCTGACTCGGTGCTTCTTCCTTGAATTCCGGTGTATAACGCTGTGTGCTCATTCATTCCCGCGATGTATGTGCCCCCTTGTTTGAACCACACCGAATTTTCGGCCATCTTAAAGAGAATGCTTTTCCATGAATAAGATTGATTTCCCCACATTATCGCAATTAGCGAGCGCATCGACTGCTGTGACGGTAACCTGCAACTGTAGTGCCGTTCCATTGCGTGCGTGGCAAAAATTGCCTACCTCACTTGATCTGGAGAATCTGGTGGAAATCGGAACCCTGGTGGACGATCCGTACGACGAGCCGACTTTCAGTGAATATCATCCGCAAGGCACACGGTATGAAAGCGACGAAGCGCCCATTGCACCGCGCTATTTCCCGTGCAATCGTAGTCAAGTCATACGATGCCTGGCGTGTGGACGTCATTTCTTGCGATATAACGAGGCAGGAGGCTATTTCACCGAACTGCGAATTCGCGCCTTGAGGCCAGAGTTGTTGATTGACGCTCCACTGCAGTCCTGAGCTAACGCCCCCGAACCAACTCCCGCCACGTCGAAACGCCATTGCCTGGGTGGCGGTATTTCGTCCGTCCGTCCCCCGCCAGGCAAATGGGCCATGGCGGCCATTGGCTATTTAATTAAAAGCAATGATCTTCAGATACCTTGAAAATATTTCAATTCCAACTAATTGAATAAGATCACCGATTGAATTCTTATTTATTGGAAATACTGTGCGCATGAACGAGTGTAAAGTTAAATATTTATAAAGGCAGCATTGACAAAAATAGTTATCAAAAAAGATAATCAGGCTGATTGAAAATTTATTGATTAAATCTGCCTGATTTGTATATATGAATAACACTTGTCTTTTCAAATTAACTGACACCGAACGCGATCGCCTTGGCAACGCGTTAAACAGGATTGCGTATGATCCTAACGGCTCCCTGGCTTATATCACGGACCTGCGAATAACAGCGATTTCTACCCTGCCACGGCGCATCATTGACGCGCTTTCAGAACAGCGCGCTTCGATCCAGCCAAGTTCACATCTGATTTTTGAAAACCTGCCTACCGACGAGCAGGTATTTACGACGCCGGATCCGGACATTTTTACGCCAGGCTCCAAGAGCGGGCATATCAGCGAAAACCTGATCATGGCTTTTGCATCGCTGATCGGCGAACCCTATTCGATTCTGTTCGAAGGGGGGGATATCGTGAACAATCTCATCCCGACCAAGCGCGCAAAACGTGAATACACCGGCCTTGGTTCCGAAGTGGAACTGGATTTTCATATTGAGAACGCCGCGCTGAAATTCATGGAAGACTTCAATTTCTCGCCGCTGGGGCTATTGCTGACCGGGGTACGCCATGACCCGGAGGGGCCGCTGACCCGTTTGGCCGACGCCCGTATTGCTCTCCAAAAATTGACTCCGGAAGACATCGAGTGCCTGCGCATGCCGCTTTTTCGCATCAAGGTTCCTTACCGCTGGCGCCGGGGCAATATCGTGCAGACCGAGCCTGTTGCCCTGGTGCGTGGCAGCGCAAGCCTGCCCGAGGTCAGCGCAGTGTTCTATCCCGACATGGTGGAGCCCCAATCGAGCGCCGCCGCGACCGCGATGGCGAATTTTTACGCGGCCATACGCGACAGCGCGTTCGGCGTTGATGTTACGCCTGGCCGCCTGGTGTATATCGACAATCGCTTCACCTTGCATTCACGCGACAAGTTTAGCGGCACCAATGATGAGTTTGACAACCCGATGCGCTGGGTACAGCGCGTCTTTGTCGCGGCCAATCTCTGGAACCACAGGAATCTCAATCCCGTGAAATCTCGGGTGTTCCAGCCAGGGGAAACCGCAGAATGCTAAATGTCTTCTTATCGGTTTTGCCGATTTTCCTTCTGATCTTGGCCGGCTATGTAGCCAAGAACTACTTTGTGCCGGAAGACGGCTTTTGGAAAACCGCGGATAAACTGGTCTATTACGTTTTCTTCCCATCGTTACTGCTGCTCGATGTGAGTGGCGCGAACTTCACCAGTGCCAATACGTCCAGTTCGATCCTGGCCACTGTCGGTGGTACGGTTCTGGTCGCGATTTTTATCTTCGTTGGCCAACGTGTGGTCACCGTGCGAAACGACCTGTTCACTTCAATCTTCCAGGGTGGCGTGCGCTACAACTCGTACGTGTTCATTGCACTGGCACAGTCGTTGTCCGGGGCGGAAGGCGTGGCTGTATCAGGCGTATTTGTCGCCTATATGATCGTCCTGACGAATGTGATGAGCGTGCTGGTCATGAATCATTACGGCACTGGCGGCAAGAAATCCTTCAAAGGCACGCTGACGGCAATGGTGCAAAACCCGCTGATCATCGGTGCCATGCTGGGTCTCGCGTTCAACATGGCGGATGTGCATATTACTGGCGCCGCAAGGCAGTTCCTGACCTATCTCGGCAATGCGGCAACGCCGCTCAGTTTGATGTCGGTCGGTGCAGGCTTGACGCTGGTCATGCAGGCTCGCCAGGCAATTGCAACCGGCTATGCCGTCGGCCTGAAACTTTTGTTCATGCCTCTTTGCACCATGGCGCTGTTGAAGATCCAGGGAGCATCAGGAATGCCTGCCCACATCGCCTTGTTGTATTCATCGGTGCCATGCGCCGGCAATGCGTACATCATGGCGCGTCAGATGGGAGGGGATTCCGAAACCATGGCCTCCATCATCACGTGGACGACGCTTTTGTCGGCAGTCACCATTACCATCATCATTGGCACGATCACCCTGGTGTAACGGCCACTGTCCGAGCTGCAAACCACCTCGTTCCACCCCAGTCCGACAGCATGCCGACATGCTGCCGGACTTCTAAAGAAAACCACACTTCGTCGGCTTTTGCTAACCTGCCACCATCTTCCAGGCGATCGACAGCCTGCCACCTCAGCGGTCTCCTTGTGAAGCGGCTGTAGCCACGGCTAACCCGCCTTACACCTTTCGTGAGGATGTTAGCGTGATAAAACCAGTCCCCCTCATCGAAGGTCTGCACGCAAGCCTTCTGCCACGCCACGTCGCCGTGCTGCACGTGATCGCCGGCCTCGGTGCTTGCGGCATGCCGTCCGGTCCCGCCGCGGCCTCGCCTCAACTGCTGGTGGGCGCCCCTTCGCAACGGTGCCTGGACATCTTCGCGGGCAGCCAGGAGCCCGCTACCCCCGCGATCATTTTTGACTGCCACGGCAGGATCAACCAGCAGTGGGTATATACCGCCGCCGGCGAACTGCGCACCTTCGACGGGGCCCGCTGCCTGGACGTCAAGGCGGGAAGCACCCTGCCCAGGGCCATCGTGCAATCCTATCCCTGTCACGGCCACGCCAACCAGAAATGGACGATCAGGCCGGACAAGACCATTGCCAGTGCCCAATCCGGCCTGTGCCTGACCGTGCTCGGTGGCCGCACGGCGAACGGCACCGGCATCGATATGTGGCCCTGCCAGGGCCTGGCGCACCAGCAATGGGTATTCAGGGCGTTGCCGCCTTCAGGCAACGACACGCAGGCGCCAACGCCGCCGACCGGGTTGGCCATCAGTGCCCTGGCGTGCCGCTCCGCCACGCTGTCGTGGAAGGCCGCCACCGACAATGTCGGCGTCGCGTATTACGACATCTATCGCGATGGCCAGGCCTTGGGGACGGTCAATGCCAGTACGCTCAGTACCCGGCTCACGCTCACCCCGGGCGCCAGCTGGGGTCTGTACGTCAACGCGCGCGATGGGGCCGGCAATGTTTCGCAGGCCAGCACGACCCTGCCGATCGCGGTGCCGCAGTGCGAGGTGGATGTCCAGGCGCCTTCGGTGCCGGCTGGCTTGCGCGGAACCGTGGCGGGGACCACGGCGACCCTGGCATGGAACGCGTCCACCGACAACGTGGGCGTTACCGGCTACGACGTCTATCGCAACAGTACGAAAATCGGCAGCACCACCACGCTCGGGTACGTCGACACCGGGCTGGCCGCCGACACCACGTACCAGTACACGGTCGCTGCCCGCGATGCGCAAGGCAATGTCTCGCCGCGCGGGCCCGCCTTGGCCTTAACCTCCGGAAAAAGCTGCACCGATGTCATCTGCTCGGCGGTCCAGGTGGCGGCCGAGACGGATATCCCATGGGGGCTGGCCGCCTTGCCGGACGGAACAGTGTTGTACACCCGGCGCGACGCGCAGGACATCATCCGGCTGGACCCGGCCACCGGAACCAAAACGTCGCTCGGCATCATTCCCAACGTCCAGGGCACTGATGGCGAAGGCGGCCTGCTGGGCATCGCCATTCCCGCCGGGTTCCCGGACCAGGATTCCTGGCTGTATATCCATCACACCAGCCCGGCCGACAACCGCATCGTGCGCGTTCGCTATGTGAACGGGAGGCTCGACATGGCATCGCTGGAGGTCTTGTTGAAGGGCATCCCGCGCAACAAATTCCACAATGGCGGGCGCCTGCGGTTTGGCCCGGACGGCAAGCTGTACGCGGCGACGGGCGATGGGCAAAACGGTCCGTTCGCACAAGACATTCAACGGCTTTCCGGCAAGATCCTGCGGCTCAATCCGGATGGCACCCCGCCGGCCGATAATCCGTTCGGCAATTACGTGTGGAGTTACGGCCACCGGAATCCACAGGGCCTGGCTTTCGACGCCAGCGGCCGCTTGTGGGCACAGGAATTTGGCGATTCGCAGGACGAAACCAACCTGATCGTCAAAGGCGGCAACTACGGCTGGCCCAATTGCGAAGGCGTCATCTCACGCGCCGGCACTGGCTGTGCAACGGCAGGCTACGTGGCGCCGAAAACCACCTACCGGAATACGGAGGCATCGTGCAGCGGCATCGCCATCGTCGGCAACGCCCTGTATGTCGGCTGTTTGTCCGGCAAGCGCTTGTATCGCAGCGAAATCAGTGGCGCCAGCCTGATCAACGTGCGGCAATTTTTTGTCGGCACCTATGGCCGCATACGCACCGTGGAACCCACGATCGACGGGAATTTGTGGATGACCACCAGCGACGCCGCGGGGGACAAGGACAGTGTGCCGAACAATACCAATACGCAGGTGTTGAAAATTATATTGAAGCCGTAGGCGGGGGGCCTGGATGGCCCCATGGGGTTCTTTGACCCGGTGCGCCGATGCATTGTCGTGGTACGATCTTTCTATTCATAATGCTATTCATAATGGCATTCAAAAAATCATCGATACTCTATGAGAATCGATGGTTTTTTTCTATTCATGGAAAGCCTCGCCCATGGCCAAAACATCGAACGCCGAGAAACTGCAGCTGGTCCTCAAGCAGGGGCCCGGGAAAACCTCGTCTATCCTACAAGCACTCGATATCAGCCAGCCAACGTTTTCCCGTTTATGGAGCACTATGCGGGACGGGGTCGTACTGGGCGCGAGTAAGGCTCGGCAGTATGCGTTAAGGAAATATGTTCCCGGGGTGGATGCTCCTGTGCCGGTATTTTGTGTTTCTGAAGAAGGAAGCATCGAGCCGATCGGCTATCTCGATGTTCTGCAAGGCGAGTTTTATGCGATGACGCCTCTGGAGGGAACACGCTACGACGTCTATCAAGGCTTGCCATTTTTCATCCGTGATTTGCGCCCGCAAGGTTTTTTAGGTCGTATGGAACCAGGAAAACACCGGGACCTGGACCTTCCCGCCGACATCCTGCGGTGGAGCGATGAACAGGTACTGAAGTACGTCTCCAGGCGCAGTGAGGCTGCGGCGGGTAATCTCGTTCTCGGGAACGAGTCCTATACGAGATATCTCGCATCTGTTCCGATGGCCGAGCCTTCGGTGATACCGGCTCACGAACGTGCGGCGCACTATCCGGCAATGGCCGAAGCGTCCATGCAAGGGGAGGCCCCAGGCTCATCGGCTGGCGGCGAGCAGCCGAAATTCACAGCGATCGTTCGGCGGGAAGATACAACCCAATCCGTCGAGCATGTCATCGTGAAGTTTTCACCCCAGGTGGATTCGCCTCCCGGACGGCGCTGGGGCGACTTGCTCATCTGTGAACATTTGGCGTTGGAGGTGCTTGCCCGCAACGGCATTGCCGCCGCTAAGACTTCAATTCTTGAGCTCGACGAGCGCATTTTCCTGGAGGTGGTCAGGTTTGACCGGATCGGATTAAAAGGCCGCCTGCCGATGGCGACATTTTCCGCACTGGATGGCGACCTCGGCATGATGGACCAGAACTGGTCCGCGGTCGCGCGCGAACTGGGCCGACTTGGCCAATTGTCCGGCGACGATGTCGTGACCGTGGAAATCCTCGACCTCTTCGGGGCGCTGATTGGCAATACCGATAAGCACCACGGCAATATCGCGGTGGCCTGGACGCTGGAGCGGAAGCACCGGCTCCTGGCCGCCTATGACATGGTGCCCATGCTGTATCGCCCCAATTCGCACGGCGAGATTGTCGAGCGCGGCTGGTCGCCGAACTATTTAGGCAAAGTGGAAATGCGACATCTGGCGCGATGCCACGGGATGGCCTTGCAGTTTTGGAACGATGTCGCGGAAGATCCGCGCATTTCAGCGGGCTTCAAAGGCGTGGCGGCGCGTCACGTCGAGGCGCTGAAACCACTGGCGTAGGCCTCAGTTACAGGACAGGCACCTGAGACGGGACCTTCGCGCATTGCCCGAGGGGGCGGCTGGCATGCCCGCCCAGCGCGTCGCCCCCGGCGTCCCCGCTTTACTTGGCGATCAACAACAGCAAGCCCCGCCCGCACACCCCATACACAGTGTTCTCACCACCAATGGCGTCTTCCGCCCCCGGCGCCCGCACCTGGCCCGCGCCCTCCGCCCAGCCGCACGTGTCGGTCACGCGGTACCAGCTCTTGCCGTTGCCCGGCCACGGCAGCGTGAAGTTCACGTTGCCGCTCCAGCCGTTGTAGGCGACATAGATGGCGGAGGCGCTGTCGCCGAACTCGCTGCCGTCGATGCGCCAGGCCAGCGCGTGGTTGTTGCCGTCATTGAAGTAGGCGCCGTCCGCCACCGCGCCATCCGGCTTGAACCAGCGCAGCTGTTCCATCACGTTGCCGTTGCCATCCGAACCCGAATAGAAATTGGCGGGACGCAGCGACGGGTGCGCCTTGCGGAAGGCCACCAGCCCCTTGGTGAATGCCTGGAAATTACCCTGGTCGGTGGTCCAGCTCCAGTTCAGCCAGTTGGCGCTGGAATCGAGGTTATACGGATTGTTATTGCAGTTGATGCTGCGCAGGTACTCGTCGCCGCCCACCATCATGGGCACGCCGCCGGACAGCAGCAGCAAGGCCATGCCGTTGCGCGCCGCCTTGCGCTGGTCGGCCGCGACGTTGCCCTGGTCCCAGCTGTTGTTATTGTCGTCGCCGCCATCGCTGGGGCCGTAAGGCCAAGCCTGGCTGTTGTTCTTGCTGTTGCAGCTGTATAAGTCCTTCAGCGTGAAGCCATCGTGGGCCGTGATGAAGTTGACCGAGTGCCAGGGCTTGCGGCCGTCGTCGCCATACAGGTCGGACGAGCCGGCCAGGCGCGTGGCCAGGGTGCCCGGGGTCACGGTGGCCGAGCCCAGCTTGTTCTGGTCCTGGCGGATCACGTCTCGGTAGAGGCCGTTCCACTCGGTCCAGCCGGTGGGGAAACCGCCCACTTGGTAGGAATTGCCGCCGATGGCCCAAGGCTCGGCAATGTGGTCGACGCCGCTGCCGCCGCCCTCCGCGCGCGCCGGCAGTTCGGCCACGATGCGGTTCAGCGCATTGCCGCTGTCCATTTTGTCGAAGTTGAAGCAGCCATGCTGGCACGTGTTGCCCAGCACGGAAGCGAGGTCATAGCGGAAACCATCGACACCGAGCTTGTCGCGCCAGTAGGCCAGCGAATCGACGATCAGGTTTTGCGCCACCGGGTTGCGGGTGTTGTAGTTGCCGCCCACGCCGGTGTTGTCCCAGGAGTATTGGTAGTCGCTGGTCAGCGAATAATAGGTCGGGTTGTCCAGGCCGCGCATGCCGAGGATGTTGTAGGTGTTCTTGTCCCCGGCGTTCCACTGGCCACCCTCGCCGGTATGGTTGTACACCACGTCGACATAGACCTTGATGCCCTGGTCGTGGAAGGCCTTCACCATTTCCTTGAATTCGCGGGTCGGGCCGCCGGGCGTCTTGTCGTAGCTGTAGCGGCGGTCCGGCGCGAAATAGCCCAGCGTCATGTAACCCCAGTAATTGTCGCCCGTGGTCGAGGTGGGATTGTTGTCGTTGGTGTCGTTCTGGGTTTCCTGCAAGGGCAGGAATTCAATCGCCGTCACGCCCAGGCTGGCCAGGTAAGCCGCTTTCAGGCCGGCGCCCTTGTAGGTGCCGCGGTAGGCGGCCGTGATGCCGGTGTCGTTTTTGGTCAGGCCGCGCACATGGGCTTCATAGACGATGTCGTCCTTGAAGGCGCGGGTTGGCTTGGCGCCAATCGGCTGGGTGTCGCCTGGCAGCACGATGCCCTTCGGCGCGCTGGCGCCGTTGTCGATGTTGCGGTACAGCGGGCCGCTGGCATAGATGGTGCCGTTGGTCATGGTGGCGGTGGTCGGATCATGGCTGATCTCCAGCGCATAGGGATCGGTCAGCAATTTGTTCGGGTTGAACCGGTTGCCGTTGGCGTCGACGTCGCTGATGAAACCGATGGACGAGCCCTTGTTCCAGCCGGGGCTGTAAGTCCAGTTCGGGCCCCAGGCGCGGTAACCGTAATACACCGCGCCGGTGATGCCATAGCCGGCCAGCTGGGCGCTGGTGACATTGACGCTCCAGACGCCGCCCGTGCCCGGGGTCATCGGCAGCCTGGCCTTTTCCTGCTGGCCGGTCGCCGCGCTGTACAGGAACAGCTCGATGCGGGTGGCGCGGCTGGAGTAAATCTTGAAGTTGATGCTGGATTTGGTGGCGTCGTAGGCGGCGCCGAGGTTGTTGGGATTGATGGCGGCGTGGACGACAGGGCTGGCCAACAGGGCGCAGCCAAGCATCGCGGCCCCGAGGGCACGGTGAAGTTGCATCGAAGTCTCCTGGTTATTATGTAATTTAGCTACTTAGGCAGCACGACGATTCTGCGCTTGTGTTGGGTGGTGGTCAACTTGCTTGCTCGGTGTGGTTGTAGTAGTACTACACATCGTCTATGGCAATGGCTAGCAAATAAGTTGTCGCAGAGGCAACCTGTAAGAATGACTTACAAGTTCGATCCGAGGGGGAGCTGCAGGCCGGTCACAGAGAGAGTTGCTGGTGTCCATCACAGCGGCGCAAAAATCGCCTGCAAATCCTCCGCCGTGATCTGTATCCCCTGCCCCTCCCCCATCGTGCCGTCAGCCACGTAGTAGGCGGGTTCGGTCGCCAGCACGGCATCGAGCGGCGTGCCGTCATCGTCCTGCCATCCCAGCCGGACGACGCCGCCGCCGATCGGGCGCCAGTGCAGCGCGCCATGGCGCGCCGGTCCGGCGGCGAGGGGCCGCACCCGGCCGGCGTTCAGGTCGGCCCGGCTGTCGGCCCACAGCAGGCATTGCCGTTCCAGCAGCACCCGCAGCAATTGCCCGCCCAGCTCGCCCTGCGGTTCCAGGTTCGCGCTCATGAACAGCGACTGCTTTCTCAAATGTGCTCAAAGGTGAACACGGATTGATTTCTGCCCTGAACCGTCTTGCAGACCGAATTCATCACTGACAGACGTGACTTTCCCGCCGTTCGCCGGCCCCATGCCGGCGCCCGTGTCCGGCGTCACCGCCGAACTCGCCACGGGTAGCGCAGTTTTGGCTTGCGCCACGGTTGCGAGCCGTGCAACTTGTCTTGCGTCCCACCGGGCAATCCGATCTGGCAGCAGATTGATTGCCGCGTTCAAGTCGCGGTCATGCTGTGTCCCACATTGCGCACAGGTCCATGCGCGATCTTTCAACGTCAGCGCGGTGTTTTTCCAACCGCAGCACGAACACAGCCGGCTCGACGGGTACCAGCGGCTGGCGATCACCAGCCGGGTGCCGTAGCGTTGCGCCTTGTAGGCGAGCTGGCGGGAAAATTCCGCCATGCCGACGTCGGACATCGGCCGCGCAAGCCTGTCGTTCCTAAGCATGCCGGCCACGTTTAAATCCTCGATGCCGATCGCTTGGTTTTCGCGGCACAGCCTCGTGGTCAATTTGTGCGTAAAGTCGCGGCGCAACCGGGCGATGCGGGCGTGCATCCGGGCCAGCCCGCGCGCCGATTTGCCCTGGTTGCGGCTGAGCGGCGTCCGCATCGGTTCCTGCAAGGGGCCGATGAATTCCCGTTTAAAGCGTTTGGCCGCCTCGACTTTACGGCTGTGGTGGCGGCCGCGTATGCGCAAACGCCGCAGCGCACTGCCCAGCGGCATGGGCGCGTCGATTTTTTCCCCGTTTGACAACGACACCGCCGTTTTAATGCCCAGGTCGACGCCGATTTCGCCATCGGACGAGCGCCGGCATGTCGCCTGCCGATCTAGCACATCGACTTGCACCGCGACAAACCACCGGTCGGCGGTGCGCGACACCACCGCACCCAGTATCCTGCCTTCGAAGCGCAGCGCCTCGGCCATGCCGACCCAGCCCAGCTTGGGCAATTTGATCCGGTGGCCCTCGACCTCGAACTTGTCGTTGGCGACATAAAACCTGTCCGGGCACTCGCCTTTGCGCTTGCGCTCCGGCGGATAGGCCAGCGCAATGCCCTGCGCCCTGAGCCGCCGCCGTGCTTGCCTGTCATCGGGGGCGCGGCGTTTGCCGGCTTTGAGATCCTTGAAGAACTTGTCCCAGGCCCGACCCAGATTGCGAAACGGCTGCGCATGGCTGTCGCGGTGCATCTCTTTCAACCACGGGAATTGGATGTACTTGATCGCGTTGAACTGTTTTTTGAGCCGGACGGCGTTCGGTTTTTCACCCTTGGCATATTGCTTGTTCCACTCATCAAGGGCCCAGTTCCAGACAAAGCGCGCGGTGCCACAGGCGCGCACGAAATAATCGGCTTGCGTGCCAGTCGGTTTCAGCTCAATCCGGTGCGCCAGTTCCATCGCTGCCCCCCGCTTTTGCAACGCTACGCCGCTTCCGGCCATTAACGTTATCTGCCACCAAAGATCTCGATCAACTCAACGTTCGACCAGCCTTGGTCTACAAAGTTCCCGACCAGACGCCAATATACCTTGGCCATCGCGCCGCCATGACCATGCTGCGATGACTGCCGGGAGGCAAATGAACTCACTGCCTGTCGCGCCACCAGCCCTGAAATAGTGACCGCCACTCCCGAACAGCCGCGCACTGTGCCCATAGTGCTTTTCGCAACCCGCTTTGCACACTAAAAATCACGTTAAGTCGATCTAGAGTTTAGCTCCCCGCACGCCGCCACGTACAGGCGCAGTGGATAGCGTTCCTGCTCGCGCAGGTAAGCCGGCGGACGCGTGGCCAACTCGTACACACTGGAGCAGACGGTGGCGCCGGACATGGCGCCGTCGGCCCCCATGCGCGCCTTGGCCACGTACAGCCGGGTGCGCGGATCGGCACTGCCGCCGGGGACCAGCACGAACGCCAGGCGTTGGGTCGCCTTGGCTTTGGACGGCCGCTTGACGCGGATGGCGATGCCGACTTCGTAGACTTCGCCATGGCTGCCGCCGACGTCGGCGCTGATATAGTCAGGGTCGACATCATGAAGTTCAACTTTATCGCGGCGCATGTAATCCATGCCCCGCTCCAGGGTGCGGGCGTCGAAATGGCGGCGGATATCGTCCTGCGTGAAGTGCATGGCGGTTGACGGAAGCGACGGGGCTGGCATTGTAGCGTAGCCGCTGCCCGCGGCACGCGCCCCGGCCACCATGGGCATTTACTCGATGCGGCAGAAGCAATAGACAAACTGCTGCGTCGTGCCAAATGGGGTCGTATGCAGTTCAACCGTGCTGCCGATGAGGCGGAAGCGCGCACCGAACTGGTCGTGCAAGGCCGCCGCGTCGTAACGGACGATGTCCAGGCCGCTGCATTTGGTTGGTCCTTCGGGACCGAACGTGGCGACGATCACGCTGCCACCCGGCCGCATGGCACGGGCGACCTGGCGGACATAGGCTTGCCGCTGCTCCGGCCGTGTCAGGAAATGGAACACGGCGCGGTCATGCCAGACGTCGTAGCGGCTTTCCGGCAACGCGGCCTCGGTGATGTCGGCCACCCGCCAATCGACTTTGCCGCCCGCATTGCCGACCCGTTGTTGGGCGACATCGATCGCCGCCTGGGAAATGTCGAGTACGGTAACGTCTTCGTAGCCACGCGCCAGCAAGTCATCGACCAGCGTCGCTTCACCGCCACCGACGTCGATGATGGCGGCGGCGGTCGAACCGGCGGTCTTGTCGATCAGGGCCAGCGACGTATCGAGGTGCGGCGCATACCAGCTGACCGCGTCCGGCGCCTTGGTTGTATAAACGGTATTCCAGTGCTGCGTTTCATCCATGCCGCCTCCAGGTCAGTGTGCAACGTGATGCGCCAATTATGCCAGTTTGCCATCAGTGGACAGGATAACCGCGATGCGTTACCTGGCCGCCAGTTCGCGGCGGGCTTGCCCGATCACGGACCTGGCGGCGCCACCAAGCGCGGACAGCCGCATGTGCCGGGGCAAGCCTGTTATTCCGCCAGCGACAACTCGCCATCGACACAGATAATCGCCGTCCCGCCCACCCGGATGGCCGTGTCGGAAATCGACAACCGCAACACCCCTGCCCGCCCCACCATGGCGCCCTGTGTCGCCAGGAAGTCATGGCCGAAGCTGGAGGTCTGCCCGGTGTGGCGGATGTAGGCCGCGACGCTGCCGTTCCCGCTGCCACACACCGGGTCTTCACTGATCCCGTGGGCCGGGGCGAACGCGCGCACTTCGATGGTGGCCTTGGCGCCTGCGGGGTGCGGGCCGAAGATGATGACCCCGGTATGCCGGCCTTTGCTGTCCTGCACTTTCATGCGCTGTAAATCCGGCCGGTTGTCGAGCACCGCCTGCGCGGAAGGCAGCTGCACGACCACCCAGCGCGTGCCGACATCGACCAGGAGCGGAGGCCGCCGCGGGTCCAGCGGCGTGCCGAGGATCGCTTCCAGCTCGACCACCTGCTCCGCATCGAGCGCGGTGAATTTCTGCTCCGGCAAATCGAACGAGATCCAGCGCTTGCCGTCATCCGCCCGCTCCACCCGCAGCTGGATCAACCCGGCCGTACATTGCTGCACCAGCTTGCCGTTTTTCGCTTCAATCATGCCGGCTTCCAGCAGCGCATGGGCCGTGCCGATTGTGGGATGGCCCGCAAAGGGTAGTTCCGCGCCCGGCGTGAAAATGCGCAAGTGGTAGTCGGCGCCGTCCGCCGTGACCGGCACGATGAACGTGGTTTCCGACAGGTTGGTCCAGCTGGCGATTTGCTGCATCTGGCTGGTGGAAAGGTCCCTGGCATCGAGTACCACGGCTACCGGGTTGCCCTTGAATGGGGTGGAGGTGAAAACGTCGACGGTCTTGAACGGTACGCGTGTCATGCTGGCCTTTTGTTGAGGGGGGAAGAGCGCTTTCCGGGCAGCGTGGCTGCCCGGGCTGGATGTAGTCTAGCCGCTAGGGTAACACCGGCACCGTCACAATTTTGCAAGCGGCGGCCAGTACAGTATCGGTGGCTTGGGGCGTACTGTACTGGCGCTTGCGTGTACGCTCGCCGGCGCCGACACGGCGGGATCAGCCAGACAGGTTGTGCGCCTGCCTGCCACAACTGGATGCCAGGGCCACACGCGATGCATTTAAAATAAGACTTTCAGCTAACACAGGAAAATAATGAGGATCGCTGCAAGAACGACGCTGGCCATTCTGGCAGGATTACTGTTCACCTTCAATGCCGGCGCGATGGCCGGGCCCGATGACCGCACCCTGTACTTTCCAGGATCAGGCGAAGCCAAACATGCGTCAGCGATCCTGGTCCATGGCTACCGCTGCATCGAAGAGTGCATGCCGGCCTTCAAGCGGTATGCGCATGCGCTCACCGTCCAGGGAATCGATGTCTACTTCGTGCCGTATTACGACGACAGCGACCGGCGCTCGCTCGATGCCGGCACGCTCGATCAAAAACCGGCCTACCTCGCGCGCTTCAAGGCATGGACCGGCAAGATCCGTGCGGTGGCGCGGCAGGTCAAGTCGCAACAGCGCTCCGACGGCCGGGTGGCGCTGGTCGGTTTTTCACAGGGCGGCCGCCTGGCCATCGCCAGCGCCGCCAACAATCCGGACATCCAGGCCATGGTGGTGTTTTACGCCCGCCTGCCGCGTGCCGATGAACTGGACGCGGACATCACGGCGCTGCCGCCAACGCTGCTGCTGCACGGCAGCGGCGACACGGCGGTGCCATTGGTGCACGGCGAGGCAGTCTATGAGAAGGTACGCTCACTGGGCGCGGCGCGTGGGATGGTGGTGTATCCCGGCGCCGGCCACGGCTTCGACTTCAGCGAAAGCAGCGAGGAGGCCCTCGACGCGCGCAAGCGGGTGGTCGAATTCATGCGGGACCAGATGCCGTGAAACGCCGGGGCGCCGCAACTAGCGCCGCAACTCCGACATGATTTTCTCGGCCAGGAAATCGCACGGCGGCCGCTTCGATTTACTGCTGCGCGCCAGGATTACTTCCAGCGCGTCAATCTCCGGCAAGCCCTGCGCCTGGCCAAGGATGCTGAGGTGCGCCGGCACCGCGCAACGCGCCAGCGGCGCCACGGCCAGCCCGGCTTCGACCATGCTCAGCAAGCCCATCAGGCTGGGGCTTTCATACGAGGTCCGGTAAGGGATCTTTGCCCGTTCCAGGCTGCGGATCGCGTTCTCACGCGCCACGCTGCCCGGCAGGAACACCGCGATCGGCAATGGCCGCTCGCGCCAGATATCCTTGGCGCTCGGTGTCGCGGCCCACACCATCGGTTCAAAGCGGATGAACTCGCCCGACAGGCCTTTGACACGCGTGGCGCACACCAGGTCGACCGAGCCATCCTTGACCATCGGCGCCAGCGCCACGCTGGGCAGGCCCACCACCTGGATCTGCACCTTCGGGTAGGTGGCGGAAAATTTCTTGAGGATCGACGGCAGCAGCGAATAAGCGTAGTCGTCGGGCACGCCGATCACCACGCGGCCCGTGATGTCCGGCCGCACCACCGCGGCCCAGGCCTCGTCGCGCAGCGCCAGCATGCGGCGCGCATACGTCAGCAAGACTTCGCCATCCTGCGTCAGGGTCACGCTGCGCGGCTTGCGCACGAACAGCGGCTTGCCGAGCGCGGTTTCCAGCGTCTTGATTTGCATGCTCACGGCCGATTGCGTGCGGTGCACGACTTCCGCTGCGCGGGTGATATTGCCGGTGTCAGCCACGGCGACCAGCATGGTCAAAACGTCAAGATCGAGTGCTTTCATAGCGTTTCAGTATCAGAAAAACTGATCGATGCAATCAATATTATGCGATTTTCTTAGGCTAACACGTCGGGCATAGTATTGGAAAGGAGGCCACACATGAACGCACGTACCAACCCATCGATCTTCGCATCCCCCGAGTTGTACTTCGCCACGCTGTTGTCCGGCATGCGCGTGCCATACGTGGCGTCCGGCGCCGGCGAGCCGCTGTTCTTCGTGCATGGCTCCCTGTGCGACTACCGCTACTGGAACAGCCAAGTCAATGTGCTGTCCAAACATTATTTTTGCGTTTCCACCAGCCTCAGTCACTACTGGCCGGCGGACGATGCCCGTACCCATGGTGAATTCGGCTGGCAGACGCACGTGGATGAACTGGCCGAGTTCATCACGGCCATGAACGTCGGGCCGGTGCACCTGGTGGGCCACTCGCGCGGCGGCTGCGTGGCGTTCCAGCTGGCGCGCCAATATCCGAACCTGGTGAAAACCCTGACCCTGGCGGACCCGGGGGGCCCGCTGCAGATCGACGGCATGCCGGAAGCGGTCTTGCCGGCGGCAACCCTGGCCGTGCGCGCCAAGGCGGCGGAATTGATCGAGGCTGGCGAGATCGAAGCCGGACTGGAAATGTTCGTCGACTCGGTCAGCATGCCCGGCATCTGGAACAAGAGTTCCGCCAGTTTCCGCACCATGGCCATCAACAACGCGGCCACGCTGCCGAAGCAGTTCCGCGATCCGCTGCCGGCCTATACCCGTGCCGCGGCGGGTGAAGTGCAATGCCGGACCTTGCTGATCGGCGGAGAAAAGAGCCCGCGCATGTACCGCGACAACGTGGACCAGCTGGTGCAGTGGATCGGGCAGGCGGAAAAGCACACCATTGCCGGCGCGTCGCATGGCATGAACGTGACCAACCCGGCGGCGTTCAACCGCTTGATCCAGGCGTTTGTGGACAAGCAGGTGGCATAGTCCTGCCCTGCTGCCGGAATTAGTCCAAATTATGGATTAGCCACAATTATTGCTAATCCATAATTCAACTTAATTTGGTGATGCCAGGTTGCCCGGTCATTTTCAACGTGGTTGCATAGCTGGAAGGACTTATTCGCCAATACAGCATCGCCACCACCGCTACGCAACCCAGATGCAGCGCCCAACCCACCGCAAACCCGCCCGTGGCGTCGCGCAGCCCCGCCACGATCCACGGCGGAAGCGACGCCATCAAGAACCCCCCGCCCTGCATCAGCGCGGACAAGGCGCCGGCCTGCGCCGGATCCGGCAAGTGGTCGAGCGCCACGACCAGCGACAGTGAAAAGCAGCCGCCCAGCCCCGCGCCCAGCAGCAGCACCCACGCCACCGGCGCCACGTCGGGCATGAACGCCAGCGCGGCATAGCCGGCCGCCTGGAACGCCAGCGTGAGCCACAGCCAAGGCCGCCGGTCCGGATGCTTGCGGGCCAGGATGGGGAGCAGCAAGGCGGAACAGGCCTGGCAAGCGGACATGATGGCAAACAGGCCGCCGCTGGCCGCCGCGCTCCAGCCGGTTTCCCGGTAAAACGGCGCCAGCCACGCCACCACGGTGGAAAAGCCGCCATTCATCAGGCCGAAGCAAATCATCAGCAGCCACACCCGGGGCTTGCGCAAGTAATCCATGACGGCCAGTTGGCCCGGTGGGACGGCGGTGTCGCGCGGCAGGCTGGCGCCGGCCAGCGCCAGGGCCAGCGCGGCGGGTACTGCCATCCAGGCCAGCCCGAGGTGCCAGTCGCCCCCTGCGGCGGCGGCCAGCGGCGCCAGTTGCGCCCCGAGCGCGCCGCCCACCATCAGCATGGCCGAATACAGGCCCATGACGATGCCGGCATGTTGCGGGAATTGCCGTTTGATGACGCCGGGCAGCACCGCCTGGACCACGGCCACGCCGAGTCCCAGCAATGCCGCCGTGCCGACCAGTTGCCAGCCGGTCGCGGTGAACAATCGCAAGGAGGAACCCAGCACCAGCAAGGCCAGGGCGCCGAGGATGGCGCGCCGCGCGCCGATGCGTGTCTGCAAGGAGGGGCCGGCGAAAGCGCATACGCCCATCAGCAGCATCGGCACCAGGGTCAGCAGCGATAATCCTTTCAGATCGAGGCCGGTGTGGGCGCCGATATCGCGCGCCAGCGGCCCGATGCCGGTAATAAAAGGCCGCAGGTTCAGCGCCACCAGGGCGATGGCCGCCAGCAGCACGGCGGTGGGTACGGCGGGGGTGGTGGCGGGATGGTCCGTTTCAGGGGTTGCACGCAGGCGGCTGTGGTGTGTCATGGGCATTCCTTTCTGGACGCCGCTTGAATATAGCCACAAGGCACAGTCATTCGGGTGGCCCGATGCTGATAACCGGTATGCGCCCTAACGGTCGTGCTTGCCTGATGCGTCCGACAGGTAATTCACCAGTTGCCGCGCATGGGTGGACAGGGTGTCCCATGCGCGGATGCAGATGCGCAGCTCGCGCGTGGCCCACGCGTTCTCCAGCGCCACCGTGGTGACGGCGAGGTCGTGCACATAGCGGGACGCGGCCACTTCCGGCAGCATGGCGATGCCAGCGTTTTCCGCCACCAGTTGCGCGATGGCGGAAAAGCTGGGGGCGCGCACGCGGATTTTCAGCGGCCGCGCGCTTTGCATCGCCATCTCTTCGATAAAGCGCTGCATGGCCCGCTCCGGCGGCAGGCACACGAACGGGTAGTCCAGCGCGTCCTTCAATTGCACCGCGCGGCTGTGCGCCAGCGGATGGCTGGCGGGCACCAGCAGCACCAGCTTGTCGTGCCGGAAGGGCAGCGAGGTGACATTGTGGGTCGCCAGGTTGCCATCGAGGACGCCGATATCGGCCAGCCCGGACTGCACCGATTGCAGCACCTCGGCGCTGTTCTGTTCCACCAGTTGCAAATCCACTTCCGGATAATCGCCCAGGAACGGGCCCAGCGCGGCCGGCAGGAACGTGCTGTTGGCCACCGTGGTGCCGGCCAGCCGCAAGGTGATGCGGCGCTGGCCGGTCAGGTCGCGCACCGTGTCTTTCAGGTTTTCCACGCTGTGCAGCACGTGGCGCGCATGGTCCAGCACCAGTTTTCCCGCCGGCGTCACATCCATGCCATCCGCATGGCGCTGGAACAGGGTCAAGCCGCAGCGCTCTTCGAAATGGCGCAGGCGGTTGCTGGCGGCGGACAGCGCAATCGGGAACGACGCCGCCGCCTTGCTGAGGCTGCCCGCATCGGCAATCGCGGCCAGCAAGCGCAAGTCAATCAAATCGAAATGCATGGTTTCTCCGTACGAGAAGGCTGGGTATCTGAAACGAGCATTCTAGCGAACTTCGCTTCGCGCCAAAATAAGGCTCGATGAACGGAGATTCCCCATGAAACGCATATCTACCCCTTTCCGGCAATGGCGGCACGACGGCCGCCTGTATGCGGTGCTGTCCGCCGCCGGGTTCAGCCTGAAGGCCGTGTTTGTGAAACTGGGCTATGCGGCCGGGCCGGTCGATGCGCTGACCTTGCTGGCCATGCGCATGGGGTTTGCGCTGCCGCTGTTTGCCTGGCTGGTCTGGCTCAGCCGCGCCAGGGCGTCGGACAGCCACGCGCCGCAGGCGCCGCTCAGCGCGCGGGATGCGCTGCACATCGTGCTGCTGGGGCTGTTCGGTTATTACCTGTCCAGCCTGTTCGACTTCTATGGCCTCGAATACATCAGCGCCGGACTGGAGCGCTTGATCCTGTACGTGTACCCGACCCTGGTGCTGGTGTTCCAGGCGCTTGCCCGCCGCACCTTGCCGTCCGGCCGCGTGGCGCAGGCGATGGCGATTTGCTACGCGGGACTGGGCATCGCGTTTATCCATGACGTGGGCGCCGCGACGCAGGGCGCGCAGGTCTGGCTGGGCAGCGCGTGGGTGTTTGCCAGCGCGGTGACCTATGCGCTGTATTACCTCGGCACCGGCGCCATGCTGGCCCGCATCGGCTCGATGCGCCTGACGGGGCTGGCCGGCGCCGCGTCGTCCGTGCTGGTGCTGGCGCACTACGCGACGACGGGCCATCCGTCCGAGCTGGCGTCCCTGCCGTCCGGCGTGTGGCTCAACGCGGGATTGATGGCGGTGCTGTCGACCGCGTTACCGGTGTACTGGATGGCGCTGGCGATCCAGCGCATGGGCGCGGCGCAGGCGGCCGCCTTTGGCAGCCTGGGGCCGGTGCTGACCGTGGTGGCCAGCTGGGCGCTGCTGGGGGAAGCGCTGTCGGCGTATCAGCTGGGCGGGCTGGCGCTGGTGATGCTGGGGGTGGCGCGGCTGAAACCGGCACCATCGGCGACGGCGGGCGCGCAGGCGGGAAGCGACGCGGCCACCTCAAAGCGGGCGGCATGAGGTGGCTGGCGCTGGCGCCGCATCACATGCCACGGCCATGCCTGCGGTATTCATCGGGCGTACTGCCGGTCAGCCGCCGAAACATGGTGATGAACGCGGACGATGTGGCATAACCCAGTTCGAACGCAATCTGTTCGACCGTATCCCCCTGCTCCAATAAGGCAAAGGCCCGCACCACGCGCAAGCGGTTGCGCCATTCCACCAGCGTCATGCCAAGGTCGCGCCGGCAGCGGCGTTCCAGCGTGCGCTCCGTCAGGTTGGCGCAGGCGGCCAGCGCCGATACCGGACGGGGATCGGCGGGATTGGCTTCCAATAATTGCAGTAGCCGCGCTGATGGATCGGTGCGGCGTGGATTTGTTGCTGGTCGGCGATTCGCTCGGCAACGTTTGCCAGGGCCATGACACGACGCTGGCCGTGACGCTGGACGACATCGCATATCACACGGCGGCGGTCGCCCGGGGCAACCAGCATGCTTTCCTGATTGCCGACATGCCGTTCGGTACCTATGGCACGCCACAAGCGGCGTATGACAATGCCGTGCGGCTGATGCGGGCCGGCGCCAGCATGGTGAAGCTGGAAGGCGGCGCGTGGCTGGCCGGGACCGTGCGCTTTCTCACTGAGCGTGGCGTGCCGGTGTTCGCCCACTTGGGGCTGATGCCGCAATATGTGCATATGCTGGGCGGCTTCAAGGTGCAAGGAAAAACCGTTGAAGCGGTGGCGCAGCTCAAGGCGGAAGCGTTGGCGTTGCAGGCGGCGGGGGCGTCCATGCTGTTGTTGGAAGCGATCCCGGCCCCGGTGGGCAAGGACATGACCGCACTGCTGGCGATTCCGACGATCGGCATCGGCGCCGGACCGGATTGTTCCGGCCAGGTGTTGGTGATGCATGACATGCTGGATGTGTTCCCGGGGAAGAAAGCGCGGTTTGTCCGCAATTTCCTGGCGGGACAAGGCTCGATTCCACTGGCGTTCCAGGCCTACGTTCGTGCGGTCAAGGATGGGACGTTTCCGGCTGCGGAACACTGTTTCTGATCGGCAGGGGCCATGCTAGACTCATGGCGTTACCCGGCCCAGTCTCCTGCCCAGTATTTTCGCCCACCTTGCGCCATGCCCCCCACCCTCGCCCTCCACCAGCGCAGCTATGGCGCGTTAAATGACCCGGACCGCCACGCCTATGCGCAACTGGTGCTGCCGGTGGCGGGGGAAGTGCGGCTCGATATCGAAGGCAAGGCGGGACGGCTTGATCCCTTGCACGGCGCGCTGGTGGCGCCCGGCGCGTGGCATGCGCAATGCAGCGCCGTCAGCAACCGTTCGCTGATCCTCGATGTCGATGCGGCCACCATGACGCACGGCGCGTGGCAACGCTTGCTGGAGCAGCCGTTCATGCTGTTCAGTCCCGCCGCCCGCAAGCTGATCGACTACCTCGGCATGATGTCGGACCAGCAAGCGGCGCCCGCCGTGCTGCAGGGCTGGTTGCCGCTGCTGCTCGATACGGTCGCGCTGATCGCGCCGCAACCGGCGTCGCGGCTGGCGGCGCTGCTGGCACGGATCGAGGGTGAACCCGCCCTGCCATGGAGCACGGACACCATGGCGCGCTGTGCCGGCGTCAGCGTCAGCCGCCTGCATGCGCTGTTCCGCGAAGAACTCGATGCCAGTCCCCACGCCTGGCTGCGGCAAAAGCGGCTGGAATACGCGTGCACCTGGCTGGCCGGCAGCGGCCGTAGCGTGGCGGAGGTCGCGCTGGCGGCGGGCTTTGCCGACCAGAGCGCGCTGACGCGCGCCATGCGCCAGGCGATGGAGACCACACCTGCCGCCTACCGCAAGCGCATGCTGGAGGATTCGGCAAAGGCGCAGTAGAACGCGACAAGAATGCATCGCGCTCCCGGGCCAGAATCCCTGTTTTCAGGAGATTCACGATGGCCCATTCCCGCTGGCCCGGCGACACGCCGGGCAACCCTTCCGCCGCCGTGGCAGCAACCGCTGCAACCGCAGCGCATGAGCAAGGCAACGCTGCCGGTGTCGCCGCGCGGACACGGGGGCGGCCGATCCCGGGATACACGTCCGGTATGGCCGCCGGTGTCGCCGCCGGCGCCATGTGGGGCCTGGTGTTTATCGCGCCCAAGCTGGCGCCGGATTTCGAGCCGGTGCAATTGTCCGCCGGGCGCTACCTGGCGTATGGCGTGGTGGCGGCCGCATTGGTGGCGCCGTCGTGGCGGCGGCTTGCCAGTCGGTTGACCTGGCGCGAATGGTGGGCGCTGGTGTGGCTGAGCTTTCTCGGCAATATCCTGTATTACGTGTTCCTCGCCAACGCCGTGCAGCGCGGCGGCGTCGCCATGACGTCGCTGGTGATCGGCTTACTGCCGGTGGCGGTGACCTTGCTGGGCAACCGCCAGTCCCAAGTCCAGGGACATGCGCCGTTGCGGCGCCTGCTGCCGTCGCTGGCGCTGAGCGTGGCCGGATTGGGCTGCATCGCCTGGCAAATCCTGGCCGCTGGCGATACCGGATCACCGGGCGGGCTGCTGTGCGCGGCGGGGGCGCTGCTGTCGTGGACTGTCTACGCGGTCCATAACAGCCGCTGGCTGGGCCGGCTGCATGGCGTCACGGCGGGCGAATGGAGCTTGCTGGCCGGCGTGGTGACGGGCGCGGAAGCGTTGGTGCTGGTGCCCGCCTCGCTGGCGGCGGCAACGCCGCACAGTGCGCACGCATGGCTGGTGTTTGCCGGCGTGGTGACCAGCGTCGCGGTGCTGTGTTCCGTGGTGGGCAACGCCTTGTGGAATCATGCGAGCCGCGTGCTGCCGCTGGCGCTGACCGGGCAAATGATCGTGTTTGAAACCCTGTTTGCCACGTTGTACGGCTACCTGTGGGAACAGCGCTGGCCGACCCTGGCCGAAGGCGCCGCGCTGGCGCTGCTGGTGGCGGGCGTGGTGGCCTGCGCGCGGGCGCACCGGTTGGCAAGGCGGTGACGTGCCGACGATATTGCCCGCACCGTGCGCAGGGCAACGGGCGTGGTTACAATGGAGGATTGTTAAAATACAAAGTTAATACTTCGACCAAGGAAAGCCTCCATGCCTGTTCGCCGCCATCTCCGCCCTACCGTCCTGGCGTATTCCATCGCCGCCGCCTGCGCCCAGAGCGCCTTCATTGCCCCTGCCGCCTGGGCCCAGCAGCAGTCCGACCAGATCGAAGTGGTCACCGTGACGGCGCAAAAGCGCAAGGAAGACCCGAACAAGGTGGCGATGAGCATCTCGGCGGTCAGCGGCGCCCAGCTGCAATCGCAGCATGTGGCCGATTTCACGGATTTGACGCGGGTGGTGCCGAATATCTCGTTTACCGCCGCCACCGGCAATGGCGGCGCCGGTCCCGGCACCTCCAACATTGAAATCCGCGGCATCAGTTCCGCCGCCGGCGCCGCCACGGTCGGAATTTACCTGGGCGACGTCTCGCTGACCGTGGGCAATGTGTACACCATGGGCACGGTGGAGCCGAAGTTCTTCGACATCGACCGGGTGGAAGTGCTGCGCGGCCCGCAGGCGACCTTGTATGGCGCCAGCTCGATGGGCGGCACCATCAAGTTCGTGCCGAATGAACCGGACCTGAAAGAACGCGAATTCACGACCTATGCGGACGTGTCGGCGCTGAAAGGCGGCAGCACCAGCTATTCGGCCAACGCGGTGGCGAACTTCCCGCTGATCGAAGACGAACTGGCGCTGCGCATCGGCGTGCAGTCGCAGCGCGCCGGCGGCTTTATCGACCAGGTCGATGGCGCGGGCAAGGTGCTGGCCAACGATATCAACAAGATCGACGACCAGGAATTGCGCCTGGCGCTGAAATGGAAGCCGCTGCGCACGGTCACCATCGCGCCGTCGTTCTATTACCAGAAGGTCGATGCGAAGGATATCGCGGCGTTTAATTTCGAACTGCCGCCGTACCAGGCACAAAAGCAGGTGCGCGAACCGTCGAAGGACGTGCTGCAGACGGCCAACCTGGCGGTGAACTGGGACT
>Ga0307408_100000564_pt1 | contig 31968 bp, 38 predicted proteins | sample 322Cmetagenome_FD_202116 | JGI IMG/M metagenome (GOLD analysis project Ga0307408, IMG submission 202116) | Maize rhizosphere microbial communities from greenhouse at UC Davis, California, United States - 322HYB-C-3 | ecosystem: Host-associated > Plants > Roots > Rhizosphere > Soil | place...
TTCAGATCCGGAGGCTGATTTTAGCTTAGTCTCTAGATCTGTAATTTGTTGAGAAAGATTGGCATCGATTGTTTGTTTGGCAGCCTGAGAAATCGTTTCCAATGAAACTGCAGGCACCTGAGCTGCAGCCCAAAGCGCAGCTCAGGTGCCTATCGTTTCCAATGAAACTGCAGGCACCTGAGCTGCGCTTTGGGCTGCTCCACCTGCATGTTCACCATCTTCCTCTTTCACCAAACCTTTAATGTCTAATGAAAACAATAGCCCCATCAGCACTACTACCAACCCTACAACTGCTATTTGTTTTCCTTTCAACATTTAATCTGTGATTATGCTTCTGCGTTTGCTTCTGCTTCTGCAGCTGCAGCCGCTAATTTTGTAACATTACCGTTTTTTACTTTTTCAACGAAAACTTTCGCTGGTTTAAAGCTTGGCACAAAATGCTCAGGAATAATGATCGCCGTATTTTTAGAAATATTACGCGCTGTCTTTGTTGCCCTTTTCTTAACTACAAAGCTCCCAAAACCTCTAACGTACACATTTTCACCTTGTACCATTGAATTTTTCACTACCTTAAAAAACGCCTCTATCGCTTCTTGTACATCTAACTTCTCTATACCAGTTTTACCTGAAATCTCTGCGATAATTTCTGCTTTAGTCATGTCTTATTGAGTTAAACTATTTCGTAAACACTTAATTGTTTTGGGGTTGCAAAAGTATTGCTTTAAATCGAATTCATAAAATAAACTCTATATTTTTTTAAAAGCGTGGTTTTCAGATGGCTTATTACCTTTGCAATTTGCATTTACACTTAACGGAGCGAGATGAGTTTCATTGTAGAAGTTATAAGCTGGTACCAGCAAAACAAGAGAGATTTGCCATGGCGAAAAACCACCGATCCGTACATCATCTGGCTTTCGGAAATTATACTGCAGCAAACCCGGGTAGATCAGGGAATGCCTTATTTTCACCGCTTTGCAGAACGCTTTCCTACCGTAACGGACTTTGCCCAAGCCGAAGAACATGAGATTTTGAAACTATGGCAGGGATTGGGTTATTACTCTCGCGGAAGGAATATGCACAAGACTGCGAATATGGTAATGGAAGAGCATGGCGGTTACTTCCCCAAACGCTATGATGACCTTATAAAATTGAAGGGAGTAGGTGAATATACGGCTGCCGCGATCTCTTCTTTTGCTGCAAATGAAGCAAAAGCCGTTGTTGATGGCAATGTTTTCCGCTTGCTATCGCGATATTTCGGAATTGATGAACCAATAAACTCATCAAAAGCTAAAAAACTTTTTACCGATTTGGCGAATGATGTCATCGATAAATCGCAGCCGGGTTTAAGCAATCAAGCCATGATGGAATTTGGCTCACAACAATGTAAACCCAAAAATCCGCTCTGCAAAATCTGCCCCTTGATTCAAAGCTGCGAAGCATTTAAGAACGGGCTGGTGGACGTGCTGCCTATCAAGCTAAAAAAGACAAAAGTTAGGGAGCGTTTCTTTAACTATGTAATTGCCACTAAAGAAAAACAGGTTCTTTTTCACAAGCGAGGCGCTAATGACATTTGGCAAAACCTTTTTGAATTTCCGCTTATTGAAACAGAAAAGCCGGTAACTGCACAGGAACTCATCTCATCAGAAAAGTTTAGAAATCTTTTTGGAGACAACGTTTTGTTTACTGGATCTTTTGGAACAATAAAACACATCCTGAGCCACCAGAAAATTATGGCAAACTATGTTTTTATAGAAAGCTTCGGTGAAGGATTTAAATCGAAAAAAGAATGGTTTTATGCTGATGTTGAAACACTTGAACAATATGCTATGCCAAAAATTATTTTTGCTTTTTTAAATAAGTTTCCTAAATTGAAAAATAATTAACAAATCTAAACAATGTCAGGAGTAAACAAAGTTATTTTAGTCGGACACCTGGGAAAGGATCCCGAAATCCGTCATCTCGAAGGAAACACATCTGTGGCCACCTTCACGTTAGCAACCACGGAATCATACACCAACAAGCAGGGCCAAAAAGTTGATCAAACTGAGTGGCACAACATTGTTGCATGGAGAGGGCTTGCAGATATTGCGGCAAAATACCTGCAAAAAGGCAAGCAAGTTTATATCGAAGGCAAAATCAGGTCGCGGTCTTACGACGACAAGGACGGCATTAAGAGATATGTAACGGAAATCGTTGCCGACAATATTACTCTTCTGGGCAGGAAGGAAGACGGCGCCAGCTCCTCTTCAAATACCTCCTCAGAGCAGCACAAACAGGAAACTGAACTTAACAGTATCCATAACAGCATCAACGATGATCTGCCATTTTAAGGCTTGAAATCTCGAAGATCACAGCAATCATCACGAAGGGGCACGGTTTATTCGGGCCCCTTTTCAGTTTAATTAAAATAAACGCCTAAAAAGTTCCAAAGCACCTTGGTTACTATGCCCAAAAATGTCTTTCAAAAATCTCCGTGCTTCCTCTCTGTGTCCTCTGTGGTTAAAATGGATGCCAACTTAAGCTCTATATTCTTGACAATCAAATGAATAAAATTTTTTATTTCATCTTATGATTTTATTTTTTTATCAATACTTTTGCACTGTTTAACTAAATAAAATACTGTAAGTCAGAGACTGCAATGAACGCATTAAATATCCATATCAAAATCGCTGAACAGCCTAAAACAGGTGTAGTATGCGTTCTGGTACGTCCGCGTTACAGTGAAAAGCTCATCTTTCGTCCCCGACGACCGTTCATGCCCAGATTTTGATTTCTGATTGGCAGCCCTTTTGATATACCATTTCGGTAAAAATTTAATTAACAATTTTCTGGCACCCTAAAGACAACTAATAAAGTCTTATTCCGTAAAAACGGATTTTCTAAAAAAATGAACGTAAACGATTTCTCTATAGTAGTAGCATCTGAGGCGCATACAGGATATGCAGAGCAGATTTGTGATGAAATGGCTGAATCGGCAAAGGCTCGGGGAACGGGTATTGCGCGTAGAAGTCCTGAATATGTAGCAAACAAAATGCGAGAGGGGAAGGCTGTTATTGCTTTGCATAACGACGGCACCTGGGCTGGCTTTTGCTATATAGAAACCTGGAGTCACGAACAATTTGTGGCAAACTCGGGATTGATTGTGAATCCCGCCTTCCGTAAGGCCGGACTAGCCAAGGCAATCAAGAAGTGCATTTTCGAGCTTTCAAGAAAAAAATATCCTGACGCAAAGATCTTCGGCTTAACCACTGGTTTGGCTGTGATGAAAATCAATTCCGAATTGGGTTACGAACCTGTAACTTATTCTGAGCTTACACAGGATGACAACTTCTGGAAAGGCTGCCAAAGCTGCGTAAACTACGATATCCTCACGTTAAAGGAACGTAAAAACTGCCTTTGCACCGCCATGCTTTACGATCCGGTTGAAAAGCAGAAACAAAAAGAGGAACGTGATGCAGCCGAGAAGGAGCAGGAAATGATGCATAAAGCGCATTTGCTCGACCGGATCGAAAATCATCACTAACATTTGTAATTAATCTTATTCCCTCATACTCACACCCCAAAATGAAGAAGAAAGTAGTTTTAGCCTTTAGCGGTGGTTTAGATACATCTTACTGTGCTATTTACCTGTCTAAAGACTTAAATCTTGAAGTACACTCTGTAATTGTTGATACTGGTGGTTTCTCCAAAGAAGAATTAGAGCACATCGAAAAACGCGCTTATGCTTTAGGTGTAGTATCTCACCATGCAGTAGATGCTGTTAAAGGATATTATGAAAGCGCTATCCGTTACCTGATTTTTGGTAATGTTTTGAAGAATAATACTTATCCGCTTTCGGTTAGTGCAGAACGTGTAACTCAGGCTACTGCTATTGCTGAATACGCAAAGGAAATTGGCGCCGATTATGTGGCTCACGGATCAACAGGTGCTGGAAATGATCAGGTTCGTTTCGACATGATCTTCAACATTCTTTGCCCTAACGTTGGTATCATTACTCCAATCCGCGACTTAAAATTATCCCGCGAAGCGGAAATTGAATATTTAAAATCTCACGGAGTTGAATTTAACTTCGAAAAAGCTCAATATTCTATCAATAAAGGTATTTGGGGAACTTCTGTAGGTGGAAAAGAAACGCTTAAATCAAAAGGTGTTCTTCCTGAAGAGGCTTGGCCAACCCAGGTGACTAAAACCGAAGCTGAAGAACTAACCCTTGAGTTTGAAAAAGGTGAATTACTTGGCGTAAACGATCAGAAATTTGATCACCCTACTGATGCAATCAAAGCACTACAAGAAATTGCAGGCCCATTCGGTATTGGTCGTGATATCCACGTAGGTGATACAATTATTGGAATTAAAGGTCGTGTTGGATTTGAGGCAGCTGCTCCGATGGTGATTATAAAGGCACACCATGCTTTAGAAAAGCACACGCTTACGAAATGGCAACTGAGCTGGAAAGATCAACTTTCTAACTTCTATGGAACCTGGTTGCACGAAGGTCAGTTCCACGATCCGGTTATGCGTAATTTCGAAGCTTTCCTTACAGATACTCAAAAAACTGTTTCAGGAAAGGTATTCATTCAGTTATTACCTTACCGTTTCCAGATCATCGGTATCGAATCTGCTCATGATTTAATGGCTAGCAAATTCGGTAGCTACGGTGAAATGAATGAAGGCTATACTGGAGATGATGTTAAAGGATTTTCTAAGATTTTTGGAAATCAGGTTAAGATTTTCCATAACGTGAATCCATAGTCCTTAAAAGGAAAATCGAAGCTTTCTGTATATGCTGAATAAAGTTTTCTCAAAGGACAATTGTAAAGAATCTTACACTTGGGGCGATAGCTGCAAGGGCTGGACTTTTATAGATGATTCGGTTTCCGTAAAGCAGGAACTGATGCCTGCAGGAACAAGAGAAAAGAAGCACTATCACGAGAAAGCATCGCAATACTTTTTTATACTAAAGGGAACGGCAACTTTTGAAATTGAGGGAGAGGTGATTGAAGCAGGCACTCAAAAGTTGGTAGAGATCAAACCTTTACAAAAACATTTGATCAGCAATAATGGGGAAGAGGATCTGGAATTTATTCTCTTCTCCAATCCTTCAACATCTAATGACAGAATCAATGTCGAATAAAATTAAAGCAGGAATTATTGGCGGAGCGGGCTATACAGGCGGTGAGTTATTGCGGATTCTGGTAAATCACCCTAACGTTGACATCGCTTTTGTTAATAGCAGTAGCAACGCTGGCAATTTCATATATGATGTCCATACGGATTTATTAGGCGATACAGATCTGAAATTCACCAGCGATTTATCTCAGAACATTGACGTACTGTTTTTATGTGTAGGGCACGGCGATGCAAGAAAGTTTCTTGAAGCCAATCCTATTAATGATTCAATTAAGATCATTGACTTAAGTCAGGATTTTAGGCTAGGGAAAAAATCTACGATTGGAAATAAGAGTTTCACCTACGGCTTGCCCGAGCTTAACAGAGACAAGATTAGATCAGCTCAAAACATCGCAAATCCGGGATGCTTTGCTACTTGTTTGCAGTTAGCTTTATTGCCACTAGCTAAAGCCGGTTTATTAAATAAAGAGGTTCATATATCTGCAACAACCGGTTCAACAGGCGCGGGTCAAAGCCTTTCCTCCACTTCGCATTTTAGCTGGCGAAATAATAATCTTTCTGTGTACAAGGCTTTCGAACATCAGCATTTACATGAGATAGGAGAAAGCATCCTTCAACTTCAACCAACTTATGCAGAGGGGATAAACTTTATTCCTTACCGAGGTGACTTTACACGAGGCATTATGTCCTCGATATACACAGAATCAGATTTAAGCCAGGAAGATCTGGAGAATCTATACGAACAATATTATGCAGGTCATGAGTTTACTCATGTCAGCAAAAAAAATATCGACCTTAAACAGGTTGTAAATACTAACAAGTGCTTAGTTCATGTAGAGAAACATGGAAACAAAGTACTGATACTAAGCATTATTGATAACTTATTAAAAGGGGCATCCGGACAAGCGGTTCAGAATATGAATTTGATGTTCGGCCTTGATGAAAGAGCGGGACTTCGTTTAAAAGCTACTGCGTTTTAAGGGAGACTTGGCTTCATTAAATTTTTAAGAGCTGATAAATAGGCTGATGGTTTATACAATAGTAGGAGCCTCTTACCTTTCAGCTTTCACCTTTAACCTCTTAAAAAATGAATTTATTCGACGTATACCCAATAAACAATATTGAAATTGTTAAAGGACAAGGCAGTTTAGTTTGGGATAGTAAAGGACAAGAATATTTAGATTTATATGGCGGTCATGCTGTAATTTCTATTGGTCATACGCATCCGCATTATGTTGCTCGTGTAACTGAACAACTGAATAAACTGGGTTTTTATTCTAACTCGGTGGAAATTCCTTTACAGCAACAGTTGGCTGAAAAATTAGGCAAAGTTTCAGGCAAAGAAGATTACAGTTTATTTTTAATCAGTTCAGGTGCTGAAGCGAATGAGAATGCTTTAAAACTGGCATCATTCTACAACGGACGCAAAAAAATTGTAGCATTCAAAGGCGCATTCCATGGACGAACTTCTTTGGCTGTTGCTGCTACGGATAATCCCAAAATTGTAGCTCCTGTTAATGAAACCGATAATATTATTTTCCTTCCTCATAACGATGAAGCAGCTTTAGAGCACGCTTTCGCAGAACACGGGAATGATATTTCGGCAGTAATTATCGAAGCACTTCAAGGCGTTGGCGGTATTAAAGTAGCGTCACAAAGTTTCCTTCAAAAAATTCGTTCACTTTGTGATCAGTATAACTCAGTTTTTATTGCGGATTCTGTTCAGGATGGTTACGGAAGAACAGGTCAGTTTTATGCACACGATTGGGCTGGCGTAGATGCTGACGTTTACACCATGGCAAAAGGGATGGGTAACGGCTTCCCGATTGGAGGAATTTCAATTGCTCCTAAATTTAAGCCTTGGCATGGAATGTTGGGAACAACCTTCGGTGGAAACCATTTAGCTTGTGCTGCTGCATTATCTGTTCTAGAAGTTATCGAACAAGATAATCTACTACAGAACGCTAAAGAAGTAGGCTCTTATCTGATCGAAGAATTGAAGAAATTCAACCAGATTAAAGAAGTAAGAGGACGTGGTTTGATGATCGGCATTGATCTTCCTGAAGAGTTAAGTCATGTTAAGAAAGAGCTGTTATTCAAGCACCACATTTTTACCGGCGAAGCCAAACCAAATGTTATCCGGTTGTTGCCAGCTTTGAATTTAACTAAGGCTCATGCAGATCGGTTCTTAGAATCGTTTAGTAAAGTGATGAAAGCAGAAAGCATTACCGCTTAATGTGTTTCACTCATATAGAACATTAATAGCATAAGCTATGCTCAACAGGCGAATAAACCTTAGGAGCATAGCTTTTTTTATACCTTTGCCATTTTAGGATACATGCAGGAAGGCTTTTACCTTTCGGCTTTTACCTTTAAGCCTCCAAAAAATGAAACAATTTACTTCAGTACACGATGTTGCTAATGTTCCTGCGATCGTACAGGAAGCTTTGGCACTTAAGAAAGATCCGTTTGCACATCAGCATCTTGGAAAAAATAAAACTATCGGATTGATCTTTTTGAATCCAAGTCTTCGTACCCGTTTAAGCACGCAAAAGGCTGCACTTAACCTGGGAATGAATGCAATTGTAATGAATATTGACAAAGAGGGCTGGGCATTGGAAACTCGCGACGGCGTGGTAATGAATGGAACAACGGTTGAACACATTCGTGAAGCCGCCGGCGTTATGGGCGAATATTGCGATGTGCTGGGAATCCGCTCTTTCCCTTCATTGAAAGATAAAGAAGAAGACTATAGCGAAGACATCTTCAATAAGTTCATCAAATACAGTGGACTTCCGGTTGTGAGTTTAGAAAGTGCAACCCGTCACCCGCTACAAAGTTTGGCAGATTTAGTTACGATCGAAGAGTATAAAAAAACAGCAAAACCAAAGGTCGTTTTAACCTGGGCTCCTCACGTAAAACCACTTCCTCAAGCCGTTCCAAACTCGTTCGCAGAATGGATGTGTAAGGCTCAGGCAGAGGGAATGATTGATTTTGTAATCACTCATCCTGAAGGTTACGAACTGGCAGAGCAATTTACTCCGGGCGCAACAATCACCCACAACCAAGAAGAGGCTCTAGCTGGTGCCGATTTCATCTATGTAAAAAACTGGTCGAGCTATAAAGATTACGGAAAGATCTTAACTGAAGGCGAAGGCTGGATGATGAATCAGGAGAAATTGAAGATCACCAACGGTGGAAAAGTAATGCATTGCCTTCCGGTTCGTAGAGATTTGGAATTAGGTTCTGATATACTTGATAGCGAAGATTCATTGGTAATTAAAGAAGCGGCCAATCGTGTATGGGCAGCGCAGGCGGTTCTGAAAGGAATTCTGGAAAATCTTTAATTGCATTTGAGGCATTAGAGAAGAAGCTTTACAGGTTCTCATATCTAATGTCTCAAATCTCAAATCTCAAAAAATGAAACCTTTATACGTAATAAAAATCGGAGGTAATGTAATCGACAATTCGGAGAACTTGCATTATTTTCTGAACGATTTTGCTTCGGTGGATGGCTACAAAATCCTTATCCACGGAGGTGGAAAAATCGCAACGGATCTTTCTCATACCATGGGCATCGAGCCCAAAATGGTTGATGGTCGAAGAATCACGGATATTGAAACGCTTCGTGTTGTAACTATGGTTTATGCCGGATTAATCAACAAAAACATTGTGGCTCAATTACAGCGTTTTGAATGCAATGCCATTGGCTTAACAGGTGCAGATGCGAACTTGATCCGAGCAACCCGTCGTCCCGTAAAGGATATTGATTATGGTTTTGTTGGCGATTTGAATGAAAACTCTGTTGATAGCCAGAAATTGGCGGCTTTATTAGAAACCGGCGTAATTCCGGTATTTTCGGCAATAACCCACGATGGCGAAGGCCAGCTACTCAATACCAATGCTGATACTATTGCATCGTCTATTGCGGTAGCGATGGCAGCTCTGTATAAAACAAGCCTGGTATATTGCTTTGAGAAAAAAGGAGTATTGAGGGAGGTAAGCAGCGATGATTCGGTGATCCGTGAAATCAGTTCTTCAGAATTTGAAGGATTAAAAGCTGAGGGAATAATTGCGGGAGGGATGCTTCCTAAACTCGAGAATGCCTTTAAGGCGATCAATAGTGGGGTAAGTGAGGTTTATATCGGAAAATCTGACGAGCTGCCTTATTTGAATGAGCAGTTATTTGGGACGAGGTTGTTTGCGTAAACTTCTGTAGCATTATAATTCTTATAAATTCCTTAAATTTGGTTATGGACATTAAGGCGGAAAAGATTGAACTGGTGAAACTTATTCTTGATACGGAAGATCAAAGTCTTATTCAAAAAATTAAGTCTTTGTTTAAATCCAAGGAAGAGGATTTTTGGGAGACTTTGCCTGAACATGTTAAAGCTGGTGTTAGAAAAAGTCAGGAAGAGTTTAGGAATGGACAGTTTATTTCTTACGAGGATGTCAAGAAAAAACTGGATGAAATATGAGTCTTCCTATTTTCTTTTCACCTACAGCCGAGCACACGCTATTATCCATCACGAAGCTTATCAAAGATAAGTGGGGTAAGAGGACTTCCGACAAGTTTAGAATTAAGGTAGACAAAACACTTAGGATTTTACAAGATCAGCCTTTTATTTTTAAAGCTTCAGATTTTTCACCCGAAATCAGAAAGGGAATCGTAAGCAAGCAGACTTCATTTATTTATCAAGTTTACTCTGATAGGATTCAAATACACTTCTTCATCGATAATCGTCAAGATCCAATTACATAAAGACTCGTTGGGAACATCCCATATAACGCAAAACAGTAGAAAAACAGCAATACTTCACATACAAAAATGAATTTAGAAGGAAACATCGCCATTTTAGGAAGCGGCAACATGGGCTTGGCTTTCGCTGATGGACTGGTAAAATCGAACACATATAAAACCTCTCAAATTACCCTTACCCGAAGAAATATTAATAATCTTTCGGTTCAGGCGCTACAAGGATACACCACTACAACTAATAATTTTGAAGCCGTAAATAATGCCTCAATTGTTGTATTGGCAGTGTTGCCGCAACAGCTTAATAATCTTTTATCTGAAATAAAAGGCGCTATTGATCCGGCGAAACATCTGATTATTTCTGTAGTGACTGGTGTTGCTTGTAAAGACATCAAAACTCATTTATCAGACGATGTTCAGGTGGTTCGTGCGATGCCGAATACGGCTATTTCCATTGGTCAGTCGATGACTTGTATTACTACCGATAATGCCGCTCAGGCCAATGTTGATCTGGTGAAGCAGCTTTTCGAAACGGTTGGATCGGTAGTTCAAATCAATGAAGATCTGATGTCATCAGCTACAGCGCTTTGTGCAAGTGGGATTGCTTTCTTCTTAAGATCAATCCGTGCAGCATCGCAAGGCGGTGTTGAGATTGGTTTTCATGCAGAAGATGCCCTAAAAATGGCGGTTCAAACGGCAAAGGGAGCTGCTGATTTATTGTTAGCGCATGGTTCTCACCCTGAACATGAAATTGATAAAGTTACATCCCCGAAAGGGTGTACCATTGCAGGACTGAATGAAATGGAGCACAATGGCTTCAGCGCCGCATTAATCAAAGGAATTAAGCTTGCCTCCATAAAAGCTGCTGGTTTATATAAAGACACCAACTAATGTCAAAGCAACTTGCGGACGATAGCATAGAGCTACTAAAGAGCTTAATTGCCATCCCGTCTTTCTCCCGCGAGGAGGATAAAACGGCAGATGCAATTGAGCTCTTTTTTCAAAAACACGGATTAAATCCTAAAAGGGAGCAGAACAATATCTGGGCTTTTAATGAAGATTACAATCCGGCAAAACCTACCATACTTTTAAACTCACACCACGACACGGTTAAACCCAACGCAGGTTATACCAGAGACCCTTTTGCACCAACGATTGAAGATGGAAAGCTTTACGGTTTGGGAAGTAATGATGCTGGTGGATGTTTAGTTTCGCTGATTGCAACTTTTCGTCATTTCTACAATCAGAAGAACCTGAAATATAACCTTTGTATTGCAGCAACGGCAGAAGAAGAGATTTCTGGTAAAAATGGAATTGAATCACTGGTTCCATCACTTGGCGATTTGGATTTTGCGATAGTGGGCGAACCAACATTAATGGATCTGGCTATTGCCGAAAGAGGATTGATTGTTCTGGATTGCGTTGCTCATGGTAAAGCCGGTCATGCTGCACGAGAAGAAGGTGATAATGCCATCTACAAAGCGTTGAAAGATATTGAATGGTTCCGTAACTATAAATTCCCTAAGGAATCGGAATTATTTGGAGCAACTAAAATGTCGGTGACGGTAATTAACGCGGGTTCGCAACACAACGTTGTTCCAGCAGAATGTAAGTTTACTGTAGATGTTCGCGTTACTGATGCTTACCGAAATGAGGAGGTTGTTGAGATTGTAAAACACCACGTTGCTTGTGATGTAACGCCTCGTTCTACTCGACTAAAACCTTCTTCAATAAGTAAAGATCACCCTTTTGTACAAGCCGGCCTGGCTTTGGGACGCAAGACCTACGGATCACCGACAACAAGCGATCAGGCTTTACTAGATATTACTTCGGTAAAAATCGGTCCAGGGGACAGTGCAAGATCGCATTCTGCAGATGAGTTTATTTATGTAGAGGAGATTTATGAGGGAGTGGAACTATATATTGGGATTTTGAAGAATCTTTTATAATTTACGAATTACGATTTTTGATTTACGATTCCTGCGAGGTGTATTAACTAACGTATCAACAATGGATTATCAGTGTCATTTTGAAATAAAACCAGTAGTTCGTTTTGGTAAACCATGTATAAAGGGAACTCGAATTTCTGTTGATGATATTTCAGGATGGTTGGCTAACGGAATGTCAGCGGAAGAGATACTATTAGATTTTCCTGAAATAACTTCTGATGATATTCAAGCTTGTGTTGCATATAAGTCCCAATCGTAAATCATAATTTTCAAATCGTAAACCTCTTCGTTTTGGATAAAGAAATACTAAAGAAGCGAACCAAATCTTTCTCAATAGAGATAGCTCGATTAGTCCAATCTTTGCCATTCAACATCATAAATAAAAATTATTCCAATCAAATTGTAAGATGCTCAAGTTCCGTTGGAGCCAATTATAGGGCAGCTTGCAGGGCAAAATCCAAGGCAGACTTCATCAACAAACTGAAAATCGTAGAAGAAGAGCTCGACGAGACGATGTTCTTCTTAGAGCTACTGAACAAATTTAATCCAGAGCATAAAGCAACTATTATAAATTTGTGGAAGGAAGCCAACGAACTTCTTTCTATCATTGTATCCTCAATTACAACCTTACGAAAGTCGATTGAGAAGCAATCCTAAATTGAAGTTTTAACTAAGGCACTTGCAAGGCAATCGTAAATCGTAAATCCAAAAATCGTAAATCCCATGAAGCTTTGGCAAAAAGATAAACAAGTTGAAAAATCTGTAGAAACATTCACGGTAGGAAAAGACCGCGAACTTGATGCAGAAATGGCTGCATTTGATGTATTAGGCTCACTTGCTCACACCCGAATGCTGCAAAGCATCAACCTGCTTAGCAAAGAAGACTTAGATACAGTTCAAAAAGAGCTCAAAAATATTTACAAGGAAATTGAAGCCGGCGAATTTATAATCGAAGATGGAGTAGAAGATGTTCACTCCCAGGTGGAGCTTCTTTTAACTCAGCGCATTGGGGAAGCCGGCAAGAAAATCCATAGTGGACGATCTCGCAATGATCAGGTTTTAGTCGATTTAAAGCTTTATTTCCGCAGCCAGATCCAAAGAACAGTAGAAAATACAGAAGCTTTATTCAAGCAACTCATTGACTTAAGCGAAGAACATAAAGACAAACTACTTCCCGGCTACACCCATCTTCAAATCGCTATGCCGTCCTCTTTTGGTTTATGGTTCGGCGCTTATGCAGAAAGTTTGGTTGATGATCTGGAATTAATGCTGGCTGCCTGGAAGATTTGCAATAAGAACCCATTAGGTTCTGCGGCGGGATACGGATCGTCTTTCCCATTAAATCGTACCATGACTACGCAGCTTCTTGGTTTCGACCACTTGAACTACAACGTAGTTTATGCCCAAATGGGCCGTGGTAAAACCGAAAGAATACTGGCTCAGGCAATGTCGTCCATCGCGGCAACGCTGGCCAAATTCTCAATGGACATCACTTTGTTCATTAACCAGAATTTCGGCTTTATCAAATTTCCGGATGAGCTAACAACCGGTTCCAGCATTATGCCTCACAAGAAAAACCCTGATGTTTTTGAGTTGATGCGCTCCCGTTGCAATAAAATTCAGGCTTTACCGAATGAGATTGCATTGATGACTACGAATCTTCCGTCGGGTTATCACCGTGATTTACAATTATTAAAAGAGAACCTCTTTCCTGCCTTTCAGTCGTTAAACGAATGTCTGGAGATGGCAACCTTCATGCTTCAGAATATTTCAGTTAAAGATGAAATTTTGAAAGATGAAAAATACCTGTATTTGTTTAGCGTAGAGGCTGTAAACGAGCAAGTATTAAAAGGTGTCCCTTTCCGTGAAGCTTATAAAAACGTTGGTTACGAAATTGAACGCGGAGAGTTTAAAGCTCCTGAAAAAGTGCAGCACACCCACGAAGGAAGTTTGGGAAATCTGTGCAACGTTGAGATCGGTCAGCTATTTAAGCAAACTTTAAAAGGCTTCAACTTTGCAAAGGTTGAGGCGGCTATACAAGAACTGGTGAAATAAGTCCGGATCTTCCATATTAAACGAGGGCAAAAACGCTTTTTTTGCCCTCGTTCATTTTAGGAGTATAACAAACGTCCTTGTTATTTCCAATTTATCTACATTATTATAAGGAGCTTAGTTCCAAGCACCGTATATTTGGCACCACTCAATTTTAAACTGCAACCAAAATTTGCAGAAACTAATAAAGAAATGCCAGTATCTCGTTTAGCACAACATCTAAAAGGGTCTGAAATCATAAAGATTGCAGGCGAAATAAATGAATTAAAGAAACAAGGTCAGCAAATAGCCAACCTTACAATCGGAGACTTTGACGCTTCGCTATTCCCTATCCCACAAGAATTAACCAACGGAATTAAGGAAGCGTATGATCAGCATCAAACCAACTATCCACCGGCCGACGGAATTTTAACGCTTCGCGAAAGCGTAAGTAAGTTTATGGACAAGGAATTCGGGTTAAAGCTCACCACGAACGAAATTCTTATTTCCAGCGGTTCCCGCCCGATCATTTATGCCACATACCTGGCATTGGTTGATCCAGGCGATACAGTCATTTTTCCTGCGCCGTCCTGGAACAACAATCACTACTGCGATCTAACGTCAGCCAAAGGGATTGCCGTTCCAACCAAGGCAGAAAACAACTTCATGCCAACAGCCGACGATCTCCGTCCGCACATTTCTGGAGCAACTTTATTAGCGCTTTGTTCGCCGTTAAACCCTACAGGAACCATGTTCGGCAAGCAGAACCTTGAGGAGATCTGCGACCTTGTGCTTGAAGAAAATAAAAAACGCCAGCCAGGAGAAAAGCCACTTTACTTACTTTACGATCAAATCTATGCGATGCTTACTTTCGGAAATCACGAACACGTTGATCCAGTTAGCCTTCGTCCAGAAATAAGGGATTATGTGGTTTACATCGATGGCGCATCCAAATGCTTCGCAGCAACAGGCGTACGTGTAGGTTGGGGATTCGGTCCAGCACATGTTATTGACAAGATGCGCTCCATTGTTGGCCATATGGGAGCCTGGGCACCGAAGCCGGAGCAGGTAGCCATGTCAAATTATCTGAACGACGGCGAGGCTGTCGCAACTTACCTCACGACATTTAAACAACGCATTCAGGCAAGCTTAGATACACTTTACAAAGGCTTTCAGGAACTAAAATCTGAAGGCTTCGCTGTAGACGCCATCGAGCCAATGGGAGCTATCTATTTAACCTTAAAGTTAGATTACAGCGGCAAAACAACGCCAGAAGGCAATGTACTTCGCGACAGCTCTGACATTAATTTCTATTTAATTAAAGAAGCGAAAATAGCGTTGGTTCCATTCTCCGCTTTCGGTACCGGACATGAGGTAAACTGGTTCCGTGCGTCAGTAGGAGCAAGCTCAACTGAAGAAATTGCAGCTGCAATCCCTCGCATTAAGGGAGCTCTAAGCAAGTTAAAGTAGTTTCTCACAATAAACATTCTGCGTTCCCAAAGCCTATGCTTCTGAAACGTTATAAAAAAGAGAGCCATTGCACTTCACATGTAATGGCTCTCTTTTTTATGCATTAATCTGTTTACTGAGTCAAAAGAATATTATCTACAACGTGTGCAACGCCATTAGTTCCTTTAAGATCAAAAACTGTAACTTCGGCTTTATTACCTGCAGCGTCAGAAACTTCCAAATGCTTCCCGGTATTCACTTTTAAAGTTAGCTTTTCGCCATCAACAGTGGTGAGCGTTGTACTTCTTTCTTTGCTGGCAGACAGCGCCTTAATAATATCGTCCTTAGTAAACTCGCCTTTTACGATGTGCTTTTTAAGTACTTTTTGCTCTTTAGCTGCGTCTTTGGAGAGCGGCTCCAGCTTCGTCTTGTTATCCGAAAAAGCTTTATCGTTCGGCGCAAATATGGTGTACTTTTCTCCCGCCACTAAGGCTTCTTCTACACCAGAGCTTTTAATCGCCGAACTAAGAACCGTGTTGTAACCAGATCCGGCAATAGCCTGCACAACATTGCTGTTTGTAGGCGCCGATGTGGTTCCGGTAGAGGCGGAAGAGACTTTCTTAACGGTATCGGTCTTAGTCGAATCCTTCGTGGTAGAGTCTTTAACCTGTGCAAAGGATTGGCTGGAAATGAAAGCTACAGCCGAGAATAGAAAAACAAAAACTGACTTTTTCATAGAGGTTTTATTAAATTAAACATTAGATGATTTAAGTACAGTTCTGTCGTATAGTAGTCCTCCGTTTTTAAACAACAATAGTACTATAACTTTGCGAAAGACGCTTTATTGCCTGGCTCAGGAAAAAAACATATTTTCCAAAAGAGACAGCAAGTCACGCCGTCTTCACTGAATCAATGATAGATTACCGTTTTAACATCTATTATTGTCAAACATGAATGATTAATTTTGCAGGAATGACCAAAGCCGAATTACGCAAACAGTTTATTAAAAAACGAAATGCGCTAACAAGCGCCGAACTCGAAAATCTTTCCGAATCAATACTTGAACATTTGCAATCGCTAACCGTGTTCGAGGATGCAGAATATGTACATATGTTTCATCCCATTTCAGGCAAACAGGAGATCAACACACTTCGAATTGCAGAATGGCTGCGAAAAGATCATCCGCAAATAAAGCTGTTATTGCCTAAAAGTAATTTCGAGGATCACACATTAGAGCACATTGTATGGGACTCAGATAACATACTTATAATAAATAAATGGGGAATTAGTGAGCCGGAAGCAGGTCATTCCATACCGGCCGAAAAAATAGATATTGTTCTGGTTCCTCTTCTGGCTGTTGATTTTGCAGGCCACCGAATTGGCTATGGCAAAGGCTTTTACGATCGCTTTCTGGCAAAATGCCGCCCAAATGTGGTAAAAATCGGACTTTCTTTCTTCGAGCCAATTGAACATATTGAAGATGTAAATACGTACGATATTCCATTAAACAAATGCGTTACTCCAAAGCAGGTATGGCACTTTTAGCTCGAAGCCTTGACCCAATATTCTTAAGCTCTTATTATTGTTTGATAAAAAATATTGCTCCATTTGTGATTTCTGATAAAATTCAGCATCATTATAAAAATTAACCAGGTTTAAACGTATTAATTGAAAGCAGTTTGAGGTTTGTTCGCCATAAAACATTTAATCCCAAAGCAACCGAAGCAGAGTTGCTGGAAGAATATCGCCGTGGCGGAGATCTGGAGTTACTGGGACGCTTGTACGAACGCTACATGCCTCTGCTATATGGTGTTTGCTTGAAGTATTTTAAAGACGAGGATCAAAGTAAAGATGCTGTAATGCAGATCTTTGAGCAGCTTATAGGGAAGCTTCGCGTACATGAAGTGAGCAATTTTAAAAGCTGGCTGTATACTCTGGCCAGAAACTATTGCCTCATGGAATTAAGAACCGCAGGCAAGTACGAGTTCGTAAGTATCGAAGATCATGGTATGGAAAAACCTAGTTTCCCGCATCAGGAAACCGATGATCTGACGGAGGTAAAACTAAAACAGATGGGGCAGTGCATGGAAAAACTCCCGCACGAACAAAAGGTGAGCGTTGAGTTGTTCTACCTGCAGCAGAAATGCTATAAAGAAGTGTCTGACATTACAGGCTTTGATCCGAACAAGGTTAAAAGCTACATTCAGAACGGAAAAAGGAATTTGAAAATTTGTATGGAGAAGAATCGTGGAAACGAATAAAATAACATATCGTTTAATTGAGCAATACATTCAGGGCGCCCTGGATGAGAAAACTATGCATGAGATTGAACGGCAGGCGCTGGATGATCCTTTTCTTGCTGATGCAATTGAGGGCTATTCTCATAAAGAATCAACCGCAGGTGCCCAGATAAGTCTGTTGCAAAAACAACTTGAAGAGCGTATTGCACTGCAGCAGGAAAAGAAAAATGCTTTCTATTTCAGCTGGCAACGTATAAGCGTTGCGGCGGCCGCTTGTTTGCTCTTTATAAGTGCGAGTATTCTTTTCTGGATGAAAGGCAGCCGCAATTCGCGGATGGAAACAAAAGAACGGGAAGTTCAGGTATCACTTATGCCAGCTGACAGTGTAATAGCTCTTACAGGAAAAAAAGTTGCGCCTGATAGGATTGCTACGCCTGCTGGCGGATGGACAAAGTTTAAGCAGTATCTAAAAGAGAACCGCTCTGTTGATGCTACATTAAAGGGCAAAGTTGTTGTATCCTTCTCTATAGATCCACAAGGCAAGCCGTATAACATTAAGATTGTAGAAAGCGCCAATGCCGCTCTGAACAATGATGCAGAGAAGCTTATTAAAAATGGCCCTAAATGGCAAACCAAAGACAATCCCATTGTTGTGAAAATTGATTTCTAATATTGATAACAAACGCAGAACGCCCTGTTGAAATGATCAACAGGGCGTTCTGCATTTAATTGGCTTTGATCAGATTGTCATTAAATTAGAACAACTTATATCCCAAACTAATGTGCCAAAGATTTTGCTTTTGATCGTACTGACCACTTTTACTAACATTTGAAAGACCTTTCTCGTAACGAAGATCAACGGTAATATTTCCCAGATCTACACCCGCTCCCGCCTGAGCTCCAATAGTTTGCTTCTTGTAGTTCTGATAGTCAATGGCAGTGCTGTAATTCGACTTCGTGTCGTCGTTAAGCAAAAAGCTTATCACCGGGCCCGCCATAAACCGAACATTCAGCTTACTGGTGCCTATTTTGTTCCCAATTAGCAGTGGAATATCCAGAGTAGTAAAGTTTATTTTCCCGCTGCCCTCGTACGTGGTGCCGTTTTGTTCCACAGATCCGAAATCACCGCCCTTGCTGCCAAGATAGGCTTCGGGTTGTACGTAAAATCCAGTTGCACCAAATCTGGCCCAAATACCAGCCTGGTAACCGAGCCTGTTTTGTGTATTTGCCCAATCGGCTTTAAGTTGAGCAATATTCACACCGGCTTTTACGCCAAAGTCAAATGAGGGCAATTGTGCCGATGCAGTTAAACTTGCAAATAATGTAAGTACTGCCAGAATTGTTTTTTTCATGATTTTATCTAAGTGTTTGAGTTTGAAATTAAATATCGCGCTAACGCAATTTTTGTAGCATTTTAAAGCTATCCTATTATGCTCCATCACTGTGCCAAAATGTATATTGCTTCTCGTCAATCTGCTGCAAATATGTATAATTTGTGGTTTTAACTTACAATTTATACTGCAGATAAAACGGCACTACATGTTTTCGTGTTATAACAAGACGCTTATTTTTTTACTTTTGTCGCAAAGAAAATTTATGGCAGAAATCACTATCAGTCTTGAAGATTGGGATCGGCTGAAATTAAAGGTTAAACGCAAGTACCGCGAACTCTCTGAAGAAGATTTGGCATTTACTCCGGGTGAAGAAGAGAAGTTAATACAGCATTTAATGACACGGCTAAAAAGGAACCGCGAATATGTAGTATTTACATTGAAGAAAGGCTTAGCAAACATCGACACAAACATTCTTTAGTGTCTGAATTTTCTCGTTGTCTTTTTCATAACTTTTTGATTTTCTTTTCGTAAAGACGATTGAATGGCCTGGCCATTTTAATAAATCATCTATTATTTTTAAATTACGTATCTGCTTAGGTTTTTACGTAACAGCGGGAAACATTTATGAAAAAACACAGAGGTCTGTTCAAAAAAACTATTGTTGGGGCTTGTTTAGGTATAGCAGTTTTTTCTGTAGCCTTTAGAGAAGATCTGTTTCTCTACTCTAAAAACATCGACATTTTCGCATCCCTCTATAAAGAAATAAATTTGAACTACGTAGATGAAATTAACCCATCTACGCTGATGAAGACCGGTGTTGACGCCATGCTTGACGGGCTGGATCCATATACTGAATACGTTCAGGAATCGGATATTGAAGACTACAAGATGAAATATGTAAGTACGCAATACGGAGGTATTGGTACCAGCGTGCAAAACAGAAACGGAAAGTTCATAATAGCCGATACGTTTGAAGGCTTCCCCGCTCAAAAGGCTGATATCCGAGCTGGCGACGAATTAGTGGAAATCAATGGCATATCCTTAAAAGGCAAACCTTACGAACAAGTAAGTTCCATGCTTAAAGGACCTAAAAGCACCCCGGTTAAGCTAACTATCAGCCGCTTTGGCGAGTCATCTACACTTGAAAAATCGCTGCTTCGCGAAGAAATCACACAAACCAACGTTTCATACTCAGGGATGTTAAACAATAACCTGGGCTACATAAAGCTGGACAAGTTTCTCGAAAACTCAAGCGCAGAAGTAAAATCGGCTCTTACCGAAATTTTGAAAAACAATCCTGAGGGTCTTGTATTTGATTTGCGCTCTAACGGCGGTGGCATTCTTCAGGAAGCAGTTAAAATAGTAAACCTTTTTGTTGATCCTAACGTGACCGTGGTAACACAAAGGGGGCGTAACAGGGAAAAAACAATCAGTTATAAAACATTTGATGGCCCGCTTGCTGCAAAATTACCCTTGGTAGTTTTAATAAATAACAGATCGGCATCTGCAGCCGAAATAGTGGCTGGTTCATTACAGGATTTGGACAGGGCTGTGGTTATCGGGCAAAGAAGCTTTGGAAAAGGCCTTGTACAACAAACCTTTAACCTGCCATATAACAGCTTAATAAAAGTTACAGTAGCTAAATATTATACGCCTTCCGGCAGATGCATTCAGGCGCTCGATTATACTCACCGCAGCGCAGACGGAATTGTAGAAAAGGTAGCCGATTCTCTGATCACGGAATATAAAACGAAAGGCGGTCGCTCTGTTTTTGATGGAAGCGGTATCTATCCTGATCTTGCAGTAGCTCCAAATAAGTTAAGTCCAATTACTCAAACATTGCTTGCAAAACACTATATTTTCGATTATGCAACGATGATCCGCAAGCAAAAAGCTTCATTGACTAATGCAAAATCATTTCGTTTAACAGAAGGAGAATACAACAGCTTTGTGAACTATGTTTCTGATAAAGACATCAATTACAGTACTAAAACCGAAAAGTTATTAAACGATTTGCGTTCAGAAGCTGAAAAAGAAAACAAACTTGCTGAAGTTAAAACAGAGCTTGAAGCATTAAAAAACAAGGTTTCCTTTAGTAAGAAAAATGACCTTGTGGAATACAAAGAGGAAATACGCAGAACGCTTGAATCTGAAATTGCGGGACGCTACTTCTTCCAGAAAGGCAAAATTGAGCATAGTTTCCAATACGATGAAGATCTGAAATCGGCATCGAATGTATTACTAAACAGAACGCTGCTCGTGTCTATATTACAAGGAAGTGGTAATTATAAATCGATCGGCAGGCCGGGACAAACGGTTTCAGCGAGCTTAGGTAGTAAGTAAGATATAGAGGGGCGTTGCCCCTTTTTTTATGCCTATGGAAAATTCCCTTTGTTTAAAGATCTGCCTGCAAAGTCCATTTCATTGTCACACTGTCATGTACACATTTACCAGATATAAATGAAAAGAAGACCTGAATTGTACTACTCGCTTTACTCAGAAGCTTAGCTTAACGAGAGTTACTCTTTTTAACAATTAACCTTATCTTTTCATCCAGCTGAATTGTAACTTGTTCAAGCATCTCGAAATCCTCTTTTTCTACTACATAATTATTTTCCTTAAACAAAGCCACCAGCCCCAGTATCGAAGAAACAGGCAGGCGTAATTCGTGCGATTGTATCCATGAAATTTCTCGTAGAAGTTCATTCTGAGATTTCAATTGCTTCATTGTACGATCAAGCTCCATAAGGTGACTAACCTGTTTAGCTAAGGCCTCCAGTTGTTGTTTCTGTAAATCGGTTAATGCTTTTGGCTGAACATCGTACACACAGAGGGTACCTACATTGTATCCATCGTACGATTTAAGATTAGCACTGGCGTAAAATCGGACGTGTGGCGGATTGGCAACCACCGGCGCATCTGCAAAACGTTCATCTTTTGATGCATCGAAAACCTCCATTACAGCCTCTGTCTCTATGGCATGCGTACAAAAAGAGGTTTTACGGGGCATTACAGTTATATCAGCACCTGTCTTGGCATTCACAAACTGAACTTCCTCGTCTATTAAGGTGATTAAAGCTATGGGGACATTACAAATAGAGGAAGCAAGCATTACTAAGTCTGCAAGCTCTTTTTCACGGTTTAATTCGAAACTAAGATACCTTCTGGTCGCCTCAAGTCTCTTTTCTTCATTGGTAGTATTGTTGCCCATAATTCAACTGACTATAACCATATAAATGTAATATAAGATTAAAATTGCTTAAGAGGGAAATGAATATTGCATCAATAAAAAATTATCAACCATTCAGCCACTTTAATATCAACATGACAAAAAAAATAAAAAATATTTGCCATTTTACTTTCAAGCACCTATCTTTGTAGCGGTTTATAATTGGTTAGTTTATAAAAAGGTCGTCATTCTCCCCGTTTGACGACCTTTTTTCGTTAACGAATAGAAGGAATACTTCTATTGCAGTTATATGTCGCCTCCGGTAAAATTAAAGAAGTTGCAAAATGGATTAAAGCCGGGATCCGGCAATTCCAGGCAGATAAAGTAAGGCGCGTTTATTTAGTTGATTTAGAAGTGAAGATTCACTTTCAGGCGCTTATGCGTTCAGACTTTAAATTATCCAAATACGGCGCAAGCAAGCGTTTGCTTTTGAAAGCCTTGAATTTGACTATTTCAGCCGAAGAAGTTAAAAATACTTCGACATAAAAATCGGCCACAGAATATAGCTTTATCTTAAAGGAAGCTTCCTCCCTTTCAGACAGGCATTCATTATGGCAAACGGCCAATTCTTGTTCTTCTTTTGAGAGCGATAAAAAAGTATAGATATCCATGGATTAAGGGTTAGGCTCTTTTACGTAGTTCTGTTATTATTGTTACAAAGAAAGTGATTGTTTGTGAAAATTAATTGTGAAAGTTTTTTTTACATACAAAAATGGCAATAAAGCATAAACTTTACTGCCATTTTAAACACATCCTTCCTGTGAAGACCTTAGCCAGCGAACCTAGTTTTTTGTTGTTCTAAAGACACTATCTGATACATTCGAGCAATTTTTTGTACCAAGAAGCCCATATCTTATTCCGTCCTTAATAACGTAGTTAGATTTTATTTTCCCATTGGCGTAATATATTTTCTGGCTTCCTTTTTCCATTCCCTTCTCGTAGTTCATATCCCTGAATAGATGCCCCTGCGGACTCCATTCTTTTACTACACCTTCGAACATATCGTTTTTAAACATATAAACATAGGCCCGGGCTCCATCTTCATACCACCCTTTATGTTCCCCTTCTTTCCAGCCATTCACAAAAAACCTCAGCTCCCTTAGTTTTCCGTTGGGATAAAATGTTTTGAAGACCCCATTTTCCTTACCATCACGATAGGAAATTATATAAGAAGTGTCCCGGGTGCCGGGATACAAGAGGAACAACTTTCCATTTGCAGGGACGCCATTTACAAGGGTAATCCCCGCAGAAGTTGTTATCGTTTTACCAGCAGCGTTTACAAAGTGACTGCTATTGTCGCAACCAGCTATCCATGCCAGCAAACCGAATAATACAAGAATTAAAATTTTATTTAGTCCAGGTGCCTGGTGTGCCATAGTATCCGTTTCCATTAATGTAAGGAGGTTCTGATGTTGTATGATAGTGGTAAATGCCAGCAGGATAATCAGCCGTTACAGCTATGTGACCATGGTATGCGTCAAGATCTGTATTTGTAATCGTCTTTCCACCTTCTACAGGTCCGTAAACCGGAAAACCATCCAATAAGAAGCCAATCAATGCGCTGCTACCTTTATTGGTGGTAAGATAATTTGGTTCAATATGGTAATGATATTCATTAAAAGGAGTTGGGTGCCCTCCGTAAAGGTCAAAAGAGGTATACTCTCCAGCTCCGGGCGAAATCAGGTTTCCCTGCATCTGATACTGATTAAAAAAAGGCACTCCATTTATAGCCACACCAATTGTTGCTGCCCCTAAAGCTTTATGCGTGGTGGCAACTTTTGGATTCAATGGAATTTTGAAAGTATAAGAAAAGGTATTAACGGTATTCCCGGGAGCTTTGTTAAAGCCAGAACGGGTATCGTTTACATACATATTGCTGCTTGTTGCAAAATATGGGCTTTTATGATCGGGCACACCCGTAGATTTAATAACCACATAATCGCCTTCAACATACACATTCGATGCCCCGTATATTTTTTTATAAACCTCGGGCACCTCTGTGCTAGTTGTTGGCGTGGAAGAGCTTTTCTTGCAATAAATAGAAAGGGCAGTAATGCCGATAAGTAAGGGGAATAGTAAGAACCTTTTCATCTTTAACGCTGGTTTTTGAAGTATTAGACGCTGGTAATCTTTGTATCCCTCGCCCGGTTTTGTTTTTTTTAAGGGGATTCGTACCTTCAGCGCCTTTAAACGCCAGCCTTGGAGCTTAATGATCAGAAAATCGTCCAGAATGAGGATGTTTTACTTATTGAACTAAGTAAGGGCAATAAAGAGGCATTTACTAAACTTTACCATCTAAGCAAATCAAGGGTTTTCAGGATAGCGATTGGTTATTTTGCCGATGTGGAAGATGCCGAAGAAGTTACTCAGGATATTTTTCTAAAAATTTTTAATTCAGCGGCTCGATTTAAAAATGAGTGCAGCGCTTCTACCTGGATTTATCGTATTGCTGTAAATAAATGTCTTGATAGACTGCGTTTCCAGAATGCCAAAAAACGCTTTGCATTTCTCACTTCAATTTTTGCCGAGGACAATGATTATGTGAAGGAGATAGGGGATTTAACCCATCACGGCATTGAAGCCGACCGGCAAGAGGACGTTAAAGTTTTACTAAAAGCGCTTGATAAAATTCCGGTACAGCAAAGAACAGCTTTGGTTTTAACTCAAATTGAAGAGCTAAGCGGCAAAGAGGCAGCTGCGGTAATGGATGTTACTCCGAAGGCAATTGAAGGCTTAATTACAAGGGGAAAAGCCAACCTGAAGAGAAGGCTTGATTTTTTTTACGACGAGAACGAGGGAAGGATAAATTCCTAACGTCTAAACATTTAAACATGAAAACAGAGAAAAAAGAGTGGTCTGACAGGGTAATGGCATCCGCGGCCGACTTGAAAAAGTTAAGGCCTTTACATAGCCTGGATGAGAAGGTTTTTTCTGCCATAAAGGAGAGCAAAGCTGCTGCTGTTGTAAATTTCTCTCAGTTTAAATATGGCGTGGCTGCAGCCCTGGCTATATTGATATTAAATGCGGTGATTATTCTGAGTGTTAAACAGAACGAAGAATCCGGACAGCGACAAGGTTACCTGCAATCATATAATCTCAACATTTACTAGTATGAAACGGGATAGGTTTTACCTGATTATTATTGGATTGCTGGTGTTTGTAAACCTCACGGCACTGATATTTATTTTGAAACCGGGTAACAGAGATGACAGACCTCGCCGCAATGGTTTTGATATCCTGGTTCAGGAGCGATTGCAACTTAATGAAGACCAACAGAAGCAGTTTAATAAGATGAAAGCAGAGCATCACCAAGCGATGGTTGAGTTGGATGAACAAATGAGGGAACCTTTTGAAACATATTTTTCATTATTGGGAACCACCGGAAACAAATCGCAAAAGGATTCGCTGGAGGGCTTGATTGCGTCCATCTATCGAAAAAAGATCAGCTATACTTATGCGCATTTCACTGAACTAAAATCACTGCTGAATGAGGATCAGAAAGAGAAATTTAAAGAACTTGTTCCGCATTTATTAAATGTTTTAACGCCCAACAAGGGTCCGGAAGGAATGCCTCCACCACCGTTTCATGAGCATTAAATCACAGAGCCTCTTTTCTCAATTTTCTTTAAACACTTTTCTAGTCCTCAGAATAGTTACGTCAAGCATTTTTCCTCCAAGAAACAGCCAACACACTCATTATCAAATAAAAAAAACCAACACCCTATTAACTGCAGAGTGCTGACATTATCACCTTTTCTTTGAGATTAGCTTTGCAAAGCTGCTTCAAAACAAGCATGAAATTCTAAATATTTAAGACAATAATCCTGAAATAAACTAAATCTAATCTAGTGCGGATTTGTTAACTTGGATGAAATGAAAATGAATGCAAGCTTAGTGGATCAGCTTAAGTCCCTCAAGGTGATTGATGAAATGGGGGAAATTATTTTCCAGACCGATGCGGTTGGAAATTGGACCTTTCTAAATCAGGCCTGGGAAAGAATAACCGGCTTTACTGTTGCAGAATCATTAGGAAAAAATTTTATAAATTCTATTCATCCTGAGGATCAGGAACGAACCTGGCACCTCTTTGAACCCCTGGTTAAGCGTGAAAAAGAATATTGCCGCAGCGAACTGAGGTATGTTACCAAAGATGGAGGCTTTGTATGGGTTGAAGTATATGGCTTATTGACCGTAGGAAGCAATAATGAGATTATCGGCACGTCCGGATCTATTCGAAACGTTACCAAGTGGCGAGAACTAACTCACCAAAAATCAGAAAATGAATTATGGTTTAAATCCGTTTTCAACAATACTTATCAGGGCATGTGTTTGCTTAACCCGGATGGCCGCATAATAGAGGTGAATGAACAGACTTTAACGTTCATCGGCATGCCTGAAGAAAAGGTGAAAGGTAAGTTCTTTTGGGAACTCACCAAAGATGAGAAACAAGTAAGGCGCCAACAAGACATACTTTATAAGGCGCTACAAGGTGACTTTGTTCGCTACGAACTGCAGATAAAACAAGGCGTTGACGGGCCGGTTCACTTTGATTGCTCCATGAAACCCATAAAAAATGAAAATGGAATAATTGTGCTGCTGATTGCAGAGGTAAGGAACATCACCAATTTAAAGAAAATAGAGGCAGAGCTTAAGCGGAGCCTTGAAAAAGAAAAGGAACTGAATGAATTAAAATCCCGCTTTATTTCTATCGCATCTCATCAGTTTCGGACGCCGCTGGCTGGCATACAATCCAGCCTGGATATTATTAACCTGATTCTGAGCAAAGGACTAACAGATGTGGAGCAGGTGCAAAAATATCTTGGCCGGGTACAAAGTGATATCTCACGCATGACGGCATTGATGAACGATGTTTTAATGATGGAACAAGTTACAGGCGGCAATGTAGATGTGGATGAAGAACCGGTTAATTTGCTTTCCATTGTAAATGACATGGTTGAAGTATATTACAATCAGGAGCGGGGTTGCGAAGTAAATGTAAGGGTGAGGGGTACGCCTCGCAAAATAACCACCGACCAACGGCTACTATGGCATATTTTGCAAAATTTGATTGATAATGCCTTAAAATATAGCGACAAGCCTCCGTCTGTTTTAGTGGTATTTTCGGCTAAAATTTTTGTGGTGGTAGAAGACAAGGGAATTGGCATTGCTCCTAACGATCTGGAATATGTGTTTGAGCCATTTTTCAGGGCAAAAAATGCTTCTGATCAAAAAGGCACGGGCTTGGGGTTGGCAATCGTTAAAGAGTTTGTTAAGCTTATAAACGCGAAGATTGAAGTAAGGAGTACCCTGAACGAGGGAACCCGTTTTCGCATTACCCTACCTTAAATAAGCCGGCTTTTAAATACTTTCGATATAAGTTCTGCTTTCGACTTTACTTCAAGCTTAATATAAATATTTTTAAGATGCTGGTTTACAGTGTTGGTTGTAATGCCCAGCCTGGTTCCAGTTTCCTTATAGCTTAAACCATCCGTAAGGCAACGGACAATTTCTTTTTCTCTTATAGTAAGGTCGTTTTGCAACGTTTCTCTTTTACCGGCCACACCGCTCATGTGATCGATAATGGTGCGGGTAATGGTTGGAGATACCGCGGCTCCTCCGGTGTAATAGTTATCGATGGTTGACTTAATCTCAAACAAAGACATTCCTTTTAAAAGATAACCGGAAGCACCCTTTTCTATTGCACTTATAACATGCTCTTTGTCTGAGTATGCGGACAGCATAATAATTGACGTATTAGGAAACAGCGACTTGAATAACTCTATTCCGTCTATTCCTCCAATTCCCGGCAGGTTAATATCCAATAAAATTATATCAGGGACAATGCCCGACTTGGGATCGAAATTTTCTTTAAAGGCATTAATACTTTCAAACGCGAAACTTAGAATATATTCATCCTGAAGTTGAAAAAACTCCGAATAATTATTCCGTAGCCTGGAATTATCCTCAATAATGCCAATTTTGATCGGATGTTTAAGCATATTTTAGGCACTCTATCAATTATATCTTTCCGTATTCCTGGTCGAAATTCTCTTACAACGCATTAGGTTGTACGGGTAAGTTTACCTGTAAGTTGTGTAATATTAACGTTAATCTAAGAGAGCGTTAATATTAGATTATAGCATTGCGTATAGATTAATGCAGCATGCTGTTGCGAAATCTATTTCTGCACAACGGGAATCTCCAAATGAATAACCACATGTTCGTTGCTTTGGAAAATCGCAAAATGTGATTTATAGAATCGGCAAAGTTTATCGGTAATATTTAAACCTAAACCTCTGCCGCGATTTTTTCCTTGTACCGGGGCAACATTGGGTCTTAAACTAAAAACGCCTTTATTGATGATCTCAATCTTTAATGCCCCAGGCAGGTGTGAAAAATTAACAACAACCGGCGACTCGTCAGGAGAAAATTTAAATGCATTTTCGATAAGCTCTTCCATAACGGTGTAAAACACAATGGCTGGAAAGGATATATAAATTTCCTGGGTGCCTAGCTGGTTATTAATTTTACACTCAGTGGCCCTATCGTATTCAGCCGCTATGGTGGCAAACATTAATGACAGGTGTTCTTCGATTTCTACAAAAGGAATGCGTATCGTACGGTCGCTGCAATAATGGCTTTCAGATTTTAAAAGAGCTTGCAGGCTAGAAGATTGAAAGGTTTGATTTGATGAGGTAAAGTCGAAGGCAGATATGTTTTGAATTAAATGCTGACTTAGGCGGATGTTTGGATTTTGTTTCATATTTAGAAGTTTTGAAAAGCTGGATAGCTTATTATTGTTATTTTGTTCATTATTCTCTTTTGCGGAGCGCGAACTTCTGATCTGCTTATTTACGGTAGCAATTAATGTATCCATTGCAAATGGTTTAATCAGATATGCGTCTGCTCCAAATTCAAGTCCCTTACTGATATCAGACTTTTCTGCTCTGGCAGTTACAAATACAAAAGGAACCGAAGACAGGTGTTTGTCACTTTTTAAGCGCTTGAGGACTTCATAGCCGTCAATTTCGGGCATCATAATATCGCATAGTATCAAATCGGGCAGTTCCTGTTGAATGTCTTTTAAAGCGGCATTTCCATCGCTATAAGATTTGACTTCAAACGAATGCATCTCAAGAATGTCGACAATATTCTCACGAATACTTTCGTCGTCTTCGATTACTGTTATTCTATACATTTGTCAGGCATTAAGTGCAAGACTGTTCTATACAACGCATATCATAGGTTGATTTCACAGGCAGCAGTCTGGTTTTTCTTTTTAGGAGACTTTATTATTTCGGTCTTTTGGCAAAAACATAGTATGTTCTTTATTCCCCTTTTATTTATTTCTGCCGATGAAATGGCCCTTTTTCCCATTTTCATCGTATAAAACAAAAGACCGTGTGTTTATAATTGGGTAGATATTTTATTCAACAGTTTCTGTTTTTAAGTTTTTAATTCAATGGTATTTGTTATTGATATTGTACCAAAACTTTCCTCAGCTCATTAATATTAAGCGGCGTATGAAAAAAGTGATTAATACCGGCAGCCCTTCTTAAAATCTCGATATCGAAATTTCCTGCCGAAATAGCAATGATTGGAGGCCTGGCTCCCGCTACAGCCCTAATGGCTTTAGATGTTTCCATTCCATTTAGCAAAGGCATGTAGATGTTTGTCAGTACAATATCTACGCGATTCCTTTTAAACAAGTCAAGCGCCTCAACGCCATTACTGGCCGTAAGGATGTTAAAGTTTAAAAGTGATAACTGTGTTTTGAGGTAAAGTTGATTGGTTGCATCAGCTTCTGCCAGTAGGATTGTTTTAGAGGCAACCCTGTTTGCAAGAACCTGCTTTTCCATTTCTAAAAATGCTCTCATTTTGATTCGATGTTGGTATACAACAAAGTAATTTCAAATTCGATATTGTTGTATACCTTAAATTAGGTATATGTCTGAGGATTGTCAAAAATCCCACATTCGAGCATTTTGCTGAGTATTAAAAAAAGCACCGAATATTGACCAAAATTGGGTCAACATTCGGTGAAAAGTGTAAAAAAGACAGGTTTTTTTATGGACGACTCTCAATCAGCTCAATTGCTTTTTCCAAAAGCTCATCTTTACCTGCTTTTATCCCTGCAATTGTTGGCACAATTGGCACGTCTATTTTCACACCTACCCGTTGCGTTTCTGCCCCATTGGGGTAATAAATGCCGATTCCCGAAAAGGAAGTGTGAATATTTCCCGGCAGTACAAAATGCGAAACATTACCATCGGCCCCAGCGGTTGTGCTGCCAATTACTGTAACATTCGTTCCTCCATGGAAAGACATTACGGTATATTCGGCATTGCTTTGGGTTTTGTTATTCACCAAAATCACCACCTTTCCATCGTAATATTTTCCACCTTTTCCACCGTTCGCAAGGGCTGAATTAAATTCAAAAAAACCTGGATTTTTATAATCAGCCATCGTGAATGTTACAAAATCAGACGCTTTTGACTTCAAATTATCCCCCAAAAGTAAAGGGCATAAAGTCTGAAGGATAGCAACGCAAGTCGATAATGATGCCTTTTGTTGAGGCGAATTGCTTTTTTATGATTCAAAATATCCGCGATCGAACCGGAACTCATAATATTTTTGGTATTCTTCGCCTGGAAAATAGTTGAAGTGATTCGTTCCGAGTTACTATTTTGACTTATTGGAATAAAACAAAATTTCAACCAGCCATCAAAAAAGGCCGTACAGTTTTCACCGCCGGCCTTTTGTCACCTTTATTAAATTATTCTGTTATGCTTCTTTCTGCAACTGAATATTCGCAATCAGTTTAATATTCTCGCCAATTGCCAAACCGCCTGTTTCGGTAAGGGCATTGTAGGTAAGCCCAAATTCTTTGCGGTTGATGGTTCCGGTAACTTCAAAACCAATTTTCTGATTTCCGTATGCATCCTTTTCAGTTCCGCCAAATTCGGCATTTACTTGTACCTGCTTGGTTACACCACGGATGGTTAAATCTCCTGTAAGGGTATAGTTCTCATCGTCTTTTTGAGTAAACGAAGTGGATTTAAAATCGATTGTTGGATGGTTCTCCGCATCAAAAAAGTCGCCTGATTTCAAGTGAGCATCACGCTGACTTTGATTGGTGTCTATGCTGTTCACATCCATCGAGAACTCGATTTCTGCATCTTCCAAATTATCTGCCTGAAAAGAAGCACTTCCATTGAATGATTTGAATGCACCTGTTACGGTTGAAATTACCAGGTGTTTTACTTTGAAATGTACTTCAGAGTGTGCAGTATCGATTGTCCATTTAACCAGTTGTTGTGTAGCTTCCATGATATTTAATTTTTTTTATGTTTTCTATTTTGTTGTTGAACATTACAAAGATGCATAGCCGACAAAAGCTGTACATTGATGTAGGATAAAAAAGAGCATTGATCTATATCAAGAGTTTTTGAGGAAGAGGCGGGTATTATATCCGTCTTTGGCAGCACATAGCCTTTAATTTAAGAAGTGATGATGGATAGAGTGAGGGGATAAATAGCCTGAAAATTATCTTGCAAAGTCGTTTAACCTCTCCGCCTTCGGCATATATTGAGTAATTAATTTGTTTTTTAATTGCCTCAATGAGCTGGAACAAGTGTAAAAGTTGGGGAGCAATAAAAACACGCCGAAGTGAGCGATTCGAATTTAAGTGCTTTGATCATCGTCGCCTTGCCGGCTGGGCTTCGTTCTTTTTCTTGACAAAAAGAACCAAAAGTCATTGCTTTAACGAGGAGCCCTCTTCCGCACAGGCAGCCGCACAAATGCACTTGTCAAACCCACGGTGCCGCACCTGCATCGCCCCTGTGGTCGC
>Ga0307408_100000565_pt1 | contig 31952 bp, 21 predicted proteins | sample 322Cmetagenome_FD_202116 | JGI IMG/M metagenome (GOLD analysis project Ga0307408, IMG submission 202116) | Maize rhizosphere microbial communities from greenhouse at UC Davis, California, United States - 322HYB-C-3 | ecosystem: Host-associated > Plants > Roots > Rhizosphere > Soil | place...
ACGCAGCGACTGCCACGCAAAAGACTGTGGACGGCCCGTCCAACAAGGACTGGCGCGGCGGCCGCGGCATTCTGGAAAACATCATTCCCTCCAGCACTGGCGCTGCCAAGGCCGTGGGCGTGGTGATCCCCGCGCTGAACAAGAAGCTGACCGGCATGTCCTTCCGCGTGCCCACCTCCGACGTGTCGGTGGTGGACCTGACGGTGGAACTGGACAAGGCTGCCACCTACGACGAAATCAAGGCCGAGATGAAGGCCCAGTCCGAAGGCGCGCTCAAGGGCGTGCTGGGCTACACCGAAGACAAGGTGGTCGCCACCGACTTCCGCGGCGACACCCGCACGTCCATCTTTGACGCGGACGCCGGCATCGCGCTGGACGGCACCTTCGTGAAGGTCGTGAGCTGGTACGACAACGAATGGGGCTACTCGAACAAGTGCCTGGAAATGGTGCGCGTGGTGTCGGCCAAGTAAGCCACGCCCCGGTTCAAAAAAACGCGCCTTCGGGCGCGTTTTTTTTGGCCGCCTCGCCCGCGCAGCCTACGGCGGAGGCCTCCCCCTTCCTACAGGCCGGCGCGTGCCGCGCCCCTAGCATGGGCCAACGCGGGCGTCTGCCGGGCCACGGTACCGCCCTCCTTCAACGCCTTCCAGGAGCGCCACCTCATGCAAGCCATCTATCCGGCACGGACTGCGCGCACGATTGGAGGCCTGATGGTGCTGCTGGGCCTCATCCTGGTGGCGGGCGGCGGATGGCTGGCCGTGCTGGACGGCTCGTGGTACTACCTGGTCGCTGGTTTCGCGTGGACGGCCTGCGGGCTCTTGCTGCTGCGCGGACACCCCTGGGCGCTGGGCCTGTTCGGCACGTACGTGGGCGCCACGCTGGCGTGGTCGCTGTGGGAGGCGGGCCTCGACTGGTGGCCATTGGCCGCGCGCCTGGATGTGCCGTTTCTGCTCGGCCTCCTGCTGCTCACCCCCTGGGTACGGCGGGGCTTGCCACTGCGCTTGGCCCACCGGGCGAACACCTCGGGGGGGGAACATCCACCTACCGCCATGGCCGTGCCCACTCCCCTGCGCCACGCCTCCAGCCTGATTCTGGCGGCATCGCTGTTGCTGTTCACGCTGGTGGCGGTGGCATCGTGGTTTCACGACCCGCACCGCACGGAAGGTACTCTGCCCGCGGCCACTGCAACGGCCGCTGCGCCAGCGGCCGACAGCCCCGCCTTTCCGCCCCCGGGCGAATGGCATGCCTACGGCCGAACCGGCCTGGGCCAGCGGTACTCGCCGCTCAGCCAGATCCAGCCCAGCAACATCGCACGGCTCGAAGTGGCGTGGCACTACAAGACGGGCGACCTGCGCGGGCGGCCTGGCGACCCGGAAGAGACCACGTTCCAGGTGACGCCGCTGAAGATCGGCAACCGGCTTTTCCTGTGCACGCCCCATCAATCGGTGATTGCACTGGATGCGTCGACCGGCAAGGAAGTGTGGCGGTTCGATCCAGAGATTCAAAACCCACTGGCACTGCAGCACCTGACCTGCCGCGGACTCTCGTACCGCCCAGCGGCTGCCAGCCCGCAGGCGCCCCCCGCGGCAGCTCCGGAGGCGCCCGCATCTGCAACGGCGGCCACCGTCGTCCTGCCGGCCCCCGCCCAGGCCGAGCCGGCCGGGGGCACGCAGGCTCCGCCCCGCGCCGTGCCGGACGCCGCTGTTGCCCCGCCTCCGCCGCCTGCGATGCCGCAGGCCTCCGGCAGTGGTGCCGCTCCCAGCGAGCCCTCGGGCCGCCTGCCAGTGGCGGCGAGGCCGGGCGCCCTCATGCGGGCCGACTGCGGCGCCAAGCTGTACATGCCCACCGCCGACGGCCGCGTGATTGCGCTGGACCCGGATACCGGGGCGGTCTGCAGCAGCTTTGGCAGGGGCACTGGGCAGATCAACCTGTGGACCAACATGCCACCCGCAAAGACCGGCTCCTACTACTCCACGTCGCCCGTGGTGGCCACCGCCCGGCTGCTGATCGTGGGCGGGACCGTGCTGGACAACGTCTCCACGCAGGAAGCGTCGGGCGTGATCCGTGCCTTCGATGCCGAGTCCGGCGCGCTCGTGTGGAACTGGGACTCCGGCAGGCCGGAGGACACCGCACCGCTCGCGCCGGGCCAACACTACACGCCCAACTCGCCCAACAGCTGGTCCATCTCCAGCGTGGACGAGAGCCTGGGGATGGTCTACGTTCCACTGGGCAACCAGCCCCCGGACCAGTGGGGAGGGCAGCGCAGCGAGGCGGTCGAGAAACACTCGTCCTCGGTGGTGGCGCTGGACCTGGCCACGGGCCATGTGCGCTGGGTGTTCCAGACGGTGCGCCACGACCTGTGGGATTACGACGTACCCGCGCAGCCCAGCTTGCTGGACCTCACCATCCGCGGTGCCACAGTGCCAGCACTCGTGCAGCCCACCAAGCAGGGCGAGCTTTTTGTGCTGGACCGGCGCACGGGCGAACCCCTGCTGCCCGTGCACGAAGTGCCGGCCCCCCAAGGCGCCGCCGAGGGCGACTACACCGCGCTGACGCAGCCCCGCTCGGACCTCTCGTTCGACCCGCCCGCGCTCACGGGCCGCGACATGTGGGGCGCCACGATGTTCGACCAGCTGGCGTGCCGCATTGCCTTTCAACGCCTGCGCTACGAAGGGCGCTACACACCGCCGTCGGAGCAGGGGTCGCTCATCTACCCTGGCAACTTCGGCGTCTTCAACTGGGGCGGCATCTCGGTGGACCCGGTGCGACAGATCGCCTTCGCCACTCCAACCTACCTGGCGTTCAAGTCGCAGCTGGTGCGCCGACCGGACAACAGCACGCTGGTCGTGCAGGGCAAGGAGCGCCCCCATGACAGCCTGCCCGCCCTCAACGAAAACTTCGGCGCTCCGTTCGCGGTGAAGCTGAGCGCCTTCACGTCGCCCCTGGGGCTGCCGTGCCAGCGGCCGCCGTGGGGCTACGTGGCCGGAGTGGACCTCACGACCGGCAAGGTGGCCTGGATGCACCGCAATGGCACCGTGCGCGACAGCTCGCCACTGCCGCTGCCCTTCCGCATGGGGGTGCCCAACCTGGGCGGGCCGATCACCACCGCGGGCGGCGTGGCGTTTCTGTCCGGCACGCTGGACTACTACGTGCGCGGCTACGACATGAGCAACGGCCGCGAGATCTGGCGCAGCCGCCTTCCCGCTGGCGGCCAGGCCACACCCATGACCTACCTGGGCGCGGATGGGCGTCAGTACCTGCTGGTGGTGGCCGGCGGCCATGGTTCGCTGGGCACCAAGGCGGGTGACGATGTGATTGCCTATGCGCTGCCGGGGCTGTGATTACCGCGCCACCGCGCTCTGCGACTCCGCCACTCCTCCACCCCGCCTGTTTCAACCCACCCCTGCGCACCGATGAGCCCGCAACGCCTTCTACGCCTCTCCAAAAAAGCGGCCATGGCCTGGATTGACGACTTCGCCCCCAGCATGGGCGCAGCCATCTCGTACTACACGATGTTCTCGCTGGCCCCCTTGCTGGTGATCGTCATCGCCGTGGCCGGCGCGCTGTTCGGCCGCGAGGCCGTGCAGGGCGAAATCGTCGGGCAGCTGCGGGGCCTCATCGGCCTGGAAGGCGCGATGGCCGTGCAGGGGCTGATGCGCTCGGCTAGCGAACCATCGCGCGGGCTGGCGGCCGGCCTGATCAGCTCCGTCGTGGTGCTGGTCGGCGCCACCACCGTGTTTGCCGAGCTGCAAAGCGCGCTGGACCGCATCTGGCACGTGCCGGAGAAGGCCAAGCCCTCGGGCGTATGGGCCGTGCTGCGCGCGCGCGTGCTGTCGTTCGGACTGATCCTGGGCCTGGCGTTCATGCTGATGGTGTCGCTGGTGACGAGCGCGGCGGTGGCCGCGCTGGGCAGTTGGGCCAGCGGCTTGCTGCCTGCATGGGAGGTGACGCTGCAAGCGATCAACACCGTGGTGGCGCTGGGCATTACCACCGTGCTGTTCGCCATGATCTTTAAGTTCATGCCTTCGGTGCGATTGCACTGGCACGACGTGTGGGTGGGCGCGGCCGCGACCGCCGTGCTGTTCGAGCTGGGCAAGTTCGCCATCGGGCTCTACCTGGGCAAGAGCGGCGTTGACGAGGCCTTTGCGGCGGCGGGATCGCTCGTGGTGGTGCTGGCCTGGGTGTACTACGCCGCTCAGATTTTTCTGCTGGGAGCGGAGTTCACCAAGGTCTATGCCGAAGAGCGGGGCTCCCAGGCCGGCGTGGCTGCTGTGGCGGCCACACGCACCGGTGCGGCGGTGGCTGCGGCCGGCACCGACCTCACGCCCGATCTGCTGCCCGCAGCCAACCCGGGCGGCGCGAACGGGCAGAGCGAGGCTGTGCCGTCCGAACTTCAGATCCTGCAGGTGCGGGCGCGGCAGCAGCAGGTGCAGCTGGCCTTGCTGGCCCTGGTGGCCGTAGGCCAGCTGGCGATGCTGCGCTGGCGCAGGCGGCAGCTGAAGCGGCTGCGCAGCAGCGCTCGACCACCCCAGAAAAAATAGATCAAATTGGCCTCTATCGCTTGCAAATCAAGCGAAAGCAGCTATCGTTTATGTAGCTACGCACTTGGCTGCGCAGCCGAGGGCTGCTGCACCGGCGCGCGGGCGGCCGGGCCGCCCCCTTGATCGATGCCCCCTGCGGCGCTGGCGCCCGGGGGCACCGAGGCGATATGAACCGTGCGGGTGGGGAACGCGAACTGAACACCCATGGCTTCGAACTCGCGCATCAGCCCGAGGTTAATGGCCTGCTGCCTGTCCATGTACAGGTTGAACGCCGGGTCTTCAACGATGTAGACCACCTCGAAGTCGAGCGAGCTGGCGCCGAAGGCCTTGAAGTGGGCGCGATCAAAGCGCAGCTGCGGCTGGGCCTGGATCACGCTTTGGACGACACCCGCAATGGCCTCCACCTTGTCCACCGGCGTGTCGTAGGTCACGCCAAAGGTGAACACGATGCGGCGCTCGCGCATGGGGCGGTAGTTGTTGATGGTCTGCTTGAGCAGGTCGGTGTTGGACATCACCACCTCTTCGCCCTGCAGGCTGCGGATGCGGGTGGTCTTGAGGCCGATCATCTGCACCGTGCCGGCCACGTTGCCCACCACCACGAAGTCCCCTACCTCGAACGGTTTGTCCACCGCGATCGACAGCGACGCGAACAGATCGCCCAGAATGTTCTGCACCGCCAGCGCCACGGCAATGCCGCCCACGCCCAGGCTGGCGATGAATGCCGTGATGTTGACGCCCACGTTCGAGAGGATGGCCAGCAGGATCACGCTCCACAGCAGGGTGCGCAGCCCCCATGACATCAGCGTGGCAGACGCCCCCACCTGCGTCATGCCGCTGGAAGCGTGACGCGCCAGGTAGTGCCGCACGCCGATGCCAATGGCACGCATGCCCCACAGGCCCATCTGCAGCGCCACCGCCACAAACCACAGCTGGCTCAGCCGGCTCTCCCAGCGGCCGGGCAAGTCGAGCAGGCTCGCCCCTACCAGCAGCGCCACCACCAGCATGAGCAGGCGGCTCGTGCCCTCCAGCACATCCACCATGGTCGTGGCCACACCGCTTTGCGACTGGCTGGCCCAGTTCCGCGCACGGCCCGTGAGCAAGGCCAGCACGATCAGGATCCCCACATAGGTGGCCACGGCGGCGGCACTGGCCACCATCAGGCTCCACAACGGAACCCCGAGGACCGTGGTCTCCTGGATCCAGGTCATGAATGTGGAATCTTGCATGCGGTCGATGCTCCTTCTGATCGGGTGGTCGTAGGTGGGAGTGAAGCGGACGGGACGCGCGAGAGGCTTTGGCCGTGCGGGCCGGCGCTGTGCGCGTGCTGCCCAAGGTTGCCATAGGGGTCCCCGCCCTTCCGTAGGACTTGGCCGCAGACAGGCCGGCTGCAGAAGACGCGCGCATGCACTGCGCCCGACAACGAGCTGGCAGCTGGCCCGCGCGAAATTGCAAGTGTTCGTAAGACCTGGCCCACAGCGATACCGAGGGCCAGCCTACGCGGGTGGCAAGCGCCGCCTTCCAGAATCGGTCGCATCCCGGGATGCCTCCCTGGCCACCGCTGGCGTGCTGACCCCGGCCTCGCTTGCCGCACACCGCCAGCCCCAACCACCTCTATCGCAGGAGTCCAGACCACCATGCACTCATCCGCCTACTTTCGCATCGCCACCGCATCGCTCGCGCTGGGTGCCCTCGCGGCATGCTCATCAACTCCGCCGCCCACCGAGCAGATGGCCGTGGCACGCACCGCCGTCAATCGCGTGGCCGCCGCGCCGGCCACCGCAACGGCGGCGCCCACGGATTTGCAACGCGCGCAGGAGAAGCTCATCCTGGCCGAAAAGGCCATGGCACAGCAGGACTACCGCAACGCCCGCCGCCTGGCCGCCGAGGCCGAGGTGGATGCCCGCGTGGCAGAGACACGCGCCGAGGCGACCCGCAACGCCACCAACCTCGCGCAGGTGCAGGACAGCATCCGGGCGCTGCAGGAAGAGATCAACCGCCGGTCGCCGCGCTGAGCCCCGCGCGCCGTTCACCCCATTCCCCGGCTCCGCGCTGCCGAACCTCGCAGCGCCCGCGGACCGACCTTGAACTTGAAGGACAACACACCATGCACCATCCATTCATCCGCCGAACATCCGCCCTGTGCGCCAGCCTGATCGCCGCAGGCCTGCTCGCGGCCTGCGCCAGCACGGCGCCTTCCGCCGCGCTGGAACAGGCGCGATCCGCCGTGAGCGCCGTGGCGGGCGACCCCATCGTGAACCAGTACGCCCCCGTGGAGCTGAAGGAAGCCACCGACGCCCTGGCCCGCGCCGACCGCGAATGGGCCGAGGACCACGACGAAACCGAGACGAATCACCTCGCGTACATCGCCCGCCAGCGTGCCGAGATTGCCACCAATGCCGCCCGCTCACGCCAGCTCGATGCCAACATCCAGCAGGCCGGCAGCGAAGCCGACCGCATCCGCCTGCAAGCCCGCACTCTGGAGGCCGACCAGGCCCGGATGCGCGCCCAGCAAGCGCAGCAGCAGGCCCTGACGGCCGAGCAGCGTGCCGCGCAGCAGCAAGCTGCCGCCGCAGCAGCGCAAGCCCGGGCCAATGCCGCCCAGGATCGGGTGCGCGCACTCGAAGCCCAGCTGCGCGACATGGAAGCGCAGCAGACCGAGCGGGGGCTGCTGGTCACCCTGGGTGACGTGCTCTTCGCCTTCAACAAGGCCGAGCTATCCGCCCAGGCCGCGCCGCGCCTGGACAAGCTCGCAAGCTTCCTGAAGCAGTTTCCCGACCGCAAGCTGCTGATCGAGGGCTACACCGACAGCGTGGGATCCGACAGCTACAACCAGGACCTTTCCGAGCGCCGCGCCCAGTCCGTGCGCGATGCGCTGGTGCAGCGAGGTGTCGACACCAGCCGCATCACCGCGCGCGGCTACGGCAAGGCCCACCCCGTGGCCGACAACGCGTCGCCCGAAGGCCGGGCGATGAACCGCCGCGTGGAGATCGTGATTGCCGATGACAAGGGGAACCTGCGCGGTCGCTAACGCAGCTGCCCATCCAAGCCGCCTGCCCGGGTGTCCCGCTCTGCGGCGAACCCGGCCCCGGACCCCGGACACGGATCAGCCCAGCAGGCCCTTGGGCACCTTGTCCGCCTTCTTTTCCACGGGGTTGGCCGTCAGCCACTGCGCCGCGTACTGCCGCATGAACTCCTTGGCCTTTTCAGGCCGTGCGGTGAGCCATGCGTCATAGGCGCCCTCGTTCAGGATGGCGGGCATGCTCTTTTCGCTGCCAGGCTGGCCGTAGCGGCGCAGCAAGGCGTGGTTATTGGCATTCACCGTGAGCAGGCAATAGCTGAGGATTACCTCGCCATCGGACCCTTGCCAACGGGCCCACAGACCGGCCACACCCATCGGCTTGCCGTCCACCCGGGCGATGCGGGTGGGCACGGCCTTGCCGGTGCGCAGGTCATCTTCGTAGAACGCCACCATGGGCACGATGCAGCGCTGGCCGTTCAGCCAGGCATCGCGGAACGCGGTACCGGTGGAAGCGGTGTCGGACTTGGCGTTCACCAGCTTGGGCGCCCGCAGCTTCGCATCGGAGGCAGACTTGACCCAATGGGGGACCAGCCCCCACTGCGCTGGCACAAACACCCGCTGGCGGGCAGCCTCACCCCCCGCGGTGTCGGCGGTTTCGCCGTCCGCCGCAGGCACCGCATCGTCTTTGCCCTGGAGCAATGCTGCCGTGGCGGCGTGCACGATGAAGCCGCCCGGCTTGCGCGGCCACAGGTGGCGCTCGCCCAGCCCGGGCGGGGGTTCCACCGCAAAGGCCTCACGGTAAGCATCGGCATGGGCCAGGGTCTCGTAATGGGTACTCATGGCGCCGATGGTAGCGTGCCTGGCGAAGTGATTAGCAACCGAAACGGCCTCTGGCGCTTTACAGAAAAGCGTCATTAGCTATCAAAATTGAAGCAAATGCATGCCAGCCTTGCCGTCGTGATGTGAGTCAAGCCCAGTGTCGCCTGCGTTGTGACGCGGCTGGACGGCGTTTTCACAATGGCTGCATGGACTTCACCCCTTCGCCCCTGGCCCTTCAGCTGCGCAACCGCCTGCAGGCGTTCATCGACCGCTATGTGCTGCCCTACAACGCCGCGTGGCATGCGGCTGTGCAGGCCGGCGACTACCCGCCGCCGTTTCTGGACGACCTGAAGGCGCTGGCGCGCGAGGAGGGCCTTTGGAACCTGTTCCTGCCAGGCCTGCAGGCGGATGAGCCTGGAACGCGCCTGTCCAACCTGGACTACGCGCCGCTGGCCGAGGCGATGGGCACGCTGCCCTGGGCGGCCGAGGTCTTCAACTGCCACGCACCCGACACCGGCAACATGGAGCTTCTGCACCGCTTTGCGACGCCCGCGCAGCGCGCGCAGTGGCTGGCGCCGCTGCTGGACGGCCGCATGCGATCGGCCTTTGCCATGAGCGAGCCCGACGTCGCCTCATCAGACCCCACCAACCTGCAGACCACGGTGCGCCGCGACCGCGGCGAGCTGGTGATTCACGGCCGCAAATGGTTCATCACCGGGGCAGCGCACCCACACTGCCGCCTGCTCATCGCGCTGTGCCGCAACGCGGGAGAGGACGGCGCAGACAGCCCCGCCAGCCCGCATGCGCGCCACAGCCTGGTACTGGTGCCGGTGGACGCCCCGGGCTTGCGGATCGTGCGCAACATCGGCGTGGTGCATCACATAGCGCCCGAGGGGCACTGCGAGATCGTTCTGCAGGGCGTGCGCGTGCCCGCCGACCAACTGCTCGGCGCCTGGGGCGCGGGCTTTGCCATGGCACAGGCGCGGCTGGGGCCGGGGCGCGTGCACCACTGCATGCGCACCATTGGCCAGTGCGAGCTGGCGCTGCGGCTCGCCGCCGAACGCGCGCTGGAGCGCACCGCCTTCGGCAAGCCGCTGGCCGACCAGGCCAACGTGCAGGAGTGGATCGCCGAGTCACGCATCGAGATCGACCAGGCACGGCTTTTGGTGCTGCACGCCGCCTGGCTGCTCGACCACGGCAGTGCGGCCGGCGATGGCGCGCACGCCCGGGCCGCGCGAGCGCAGGTGGCCGCCATCAAGGTGGTGGCGGCGCGCCTGCAGCAGCGTGTGGTGGACCGCGCCATGCAGATCTTTGGGGCCATGGGCCTGTCGCCCGACACGCCGCTGGCCGCAGCATGGACCTGGGGGCGCGCGCTGCGCCTGATGGACGGCCCGGACGAAGTGCATCTGCGCACCGTGGCACGGCACGAGCTGGGCCGGGCGCGGGCCGCGCTCGGCGCATCGGCGGCTTACTTCACCACGCCCGAGCAGTTGCGTGCACCAGCGCGCCTGAGCGCTTGAAGCTGGGCGAACGAGCCGGAGAGCCGCAGCGTCAAGCGCGCGCACCGCGCAAGGGCGTCCCGCGCGGGGTGGATGGCGCCACGGCGATGCGGTTGCGCCCCAGCGACTTGGCGGTGTAGAGCGCCTGGTCCGCGCGCTCCAGGGTCAAGTCCACCGTGTCGCCCGGCAGGTGCACGGCTACGCCGATCGAGACGGTCATGCGCAGCGCGCCGTCGGTGTGGGGGATTTCCATCATCGCCACGGCGTGGCGCAAACGCTCCAGCAGATCGCGCGCATCGTCCAGGCGGGTCTCCGACAGCAGCAGCACGAACTCCTCGCCACCCCAGCGCGCGAGCACGTCGGTGTCGCGCACGCTCGCGCGCACCACGCTGGCGAAGGCCTGCAGGGCACGGTCGCCGGTGGCATGGCCGTGGGCGTCGTTGATGCGCTTGAAGTGGTCGATGTCCAACTGGGCCAGGAGCATGGGCCGTCCGCTGCGCACGCTGCGGCGATGTTCGAGCCCCATCAGGTCCTGCATGGCGCGGCGGTTGGGCAGGCCGGTGAGTTCATCGCGGGTGGCCAGCTCACGGTTCACGGCCAGGGCGTGGGCCAGGGCCTCCCGCTGCTCCCGCAGCCGCGCCCGGATGCGCTGGATGCGCAGGTTCAGCGCAATGCTGCCGCCCAGCACGATGAGCACCATGAGCGCATAGGCCATGTCCAGATAGCCGAAGGGGCCGGTGTTGTAGCGCGTGGTCGCGGCCACCGCGCACGCAAAAGCCAACAGCGCGTAGATGCCGATGCCGATCACCTCGGCCACGGAGAGGCCGAAAGTGCCAAAGAACAGGATCATGGCCAGCACGCTGGGCACCACACCCCGGGCATCGCCCGCGAGCACGTAGGCCACAGCGCCGCTGGTGATGGTCCACACCATTTGCGGCACCGTGAGCGAAGGATCGGCCAGCCCCGCCGTCGCGCCGGACCGGATGAAGGCGGTCATCACCATCAGCCCGCCGACGGAGATCGCGGCCCACCACTGCACCGCGACCGCGTCCACCTCGCTGCTGGCCGCGGCAATCATCAGCATCACGCCCGCGCTGCAGGCCATGAGCACCAACGCGAGCAGCGCCATGCCCACCAGCGTGCGTCGCCGGGGGTTGGACGAGAGGACCACATCCCGGACGCGTTGCCAGCGGGAAGGCGTGTGCAAGATGAAAGACTCCTGCCGGAAAGGATGGTGCGGTGCACCCTGAGGCAGGGCGCGGCTTGCCCAGCGTACAGCCTCCAGGGTTGCTCCGCAAGGAACAGCCCTGTTCGGTCCACAGGGTCTTGGAGGCCGCTCTGCGCTCTGCAATAGACATCCAGAACGGCCCCATGCGGGCCCAAGGGCGCCGGAGGCCTACAGAAGCGTCAACGCCGCCAATGCCGCCAGCGGCGCCGTCTCGGCCCGCAGCACGCGCGGACCGAGCGTGACGGGCGCAAAACCGTGCTGCAGTGCCAGGTCTTCTTCGGCCCGGCTCAGTCCGCCCTCGGGGCCCGAGAGGAACACCACCGGACCACCCGGCGCGGCGGCCGAGCCCAGGGGTGCGGTGCCCTCGCGCAAAGAAAGCAGCAGGCGCAGCGCACCGTCCGGCGGCGTCCCGACCCACCGGGCCAGTTCCACCGCCGCATGGACCAGCGGCACGCGGTTGCGGCCGCACTGCTCGCAGGCCGCCACGGCCACGGCCTGCCAATGGGCAATCTTCTTGTCGGCGCGCTCGCCCTTGAGCTTGAGGACGCTGCGCTCCGCCATCAAGGGGGTGATGCTGGCCACGCCAAGTTCGGTGGCTTTCTCCACCAGCCAGTCCATGCGGTCGTTGGCCGTGATGCCAGCCAGCAGGTGCACGGCGCGCGGCGCCTCGCGTTCGATGGCGCGGTGCGCGCCCACCAGCACGCGCACATCGCTGCGGCCCATGCGCAGCACCGTGGCGTCAAACTCGCCGCCAGGAGCGTCGGCACCCAGGCCACCATGGAACAGCGTGATGGTGTCCCCCGGCTGCAGGCGCAGCACCTGCACATGCCGCGCAGCACCCGGAGGCAGGTCCAGCTCGGCGCCGGCGGCCAAAGGGGCGGGGCAGTGAAAACGGGGCATTAGCTACTCTATTGATAGCTGCTCGCGCTTGATGGACAAGCGCCAGAGCCATATTGAATTCATATTCCGGGAGCGCGCCTCAGCGGACTACATCCGCCCGTAGGCAAACCCCGTGAGGGGCTCGGTGCCTTCGATCTGGTCGAGCATCTTGAGCAACGGGCCCAGCTGGCGGTAGCGGTTGGCCGTGGCACGGATATAGCGCAGAAAGCGCGGCGCGTCCGCCAGGTACTTGGGCTTGCCGTCGCGCAGTGTCAGCCGCGCGAAGATCCCGGCGACCTTCAGGTGGCGCTGCAGCCCCATCCATTCGACGCTGCGATAGAACTCGCCAAAGTCGCCCCCCCAGCCGCTCGCACTGCCCGCACCCAGCAGCCCCACCTTGCGCGCCTTCTCCCAGTAACGCACGGTAATGTCGATGACAAATTCCTCTTCCCAGCTGATGAAGGCATCGCGCAGCAGGCTGGCGATGTCGTAGGTGATGGGGCCGTAGACCGCATCCTGGAAGTCGAGCACACCCAGCGGCCCGCCCCGTTCTGGGGCCGCCATCAGGTTCCTGGTCATGAAGTCCCGGTGCACGAACACGCTCGGAGCTGCCAGGTTGTGGGCCACGATGGCATCAAAGGCACTGGCCAAGGTGGCTTGCTGCCGGTCATCCAGCACCACGCCCCGGTGCTTGACCAGGTACCAATCGGGGAACAACGCCAGCTCGCGGCGCAGCAGGGCCTCGTCGTAGACGGGCAGCACGCCCGGCCGCGAGGCCTTCTGCCAGTCCAGCAGCACATCGGTGGCCTGGTTGTACCAGGCGAAGGCGTCGTGGGGCCGGGCCGGGTCGAGCAGCTCGATCAGCGTCTGACGACCCAGATCGGACAGCAGCATGAAGCCGCCCGCCTCGTGGAACGCGAGGACCTGGGGCACATGCAAGCCCGCCTCCGCCATCAGGCGCTGCACGCGCACAAAAGGCCGGCAGTCTTCCTTGTCGGGCGGAGCGTCCATCACGATCAGGCTGCCCCCGGCTGCGCTGTCAATGCGCAGGTAGCGCCGGAAACTGGCGTCGGCCGAGGCCGGGCGCAGCGTGTCGGGCAGCAACTGGAGCGGCGTGACCAGCGGTGCCAGCCAGGCCTCAAAGGCCGCTTGGCGCGCTGCATCGGGCCAGGTGACGGTGGGAGCAACAGGGGTTGCCACGGCCGCGCCCTCAGGCGGGCAGGCGGCAGGAGAAGAGGATGGGTGGCTCATGGATAATCCGATTTTACAAATCCGCCCCCGGCTGCCTGGGGGTGGGCCTCCCTCCAACGCATCTGCCCCCGCCCACCGCCCACGTGCCACGTCGCAAGCCTTCCACCGTGCAGACTCCGCCCCTGCGGACCCGGCGCCTGCGCGCCGCCCCCGTGCCCTGTGCCCTGGCCTATGGTGTGGCCCTGGCCTGGTGCGGCCTGCCCCAGGCCGTGCTGGCACAGGCGGACAGCAGCGGCGCCCCGCCCGCCAGCGCGTGGGATGCACCTGCGCCCGCCCTGCGCAGCTCGCCCCTGTTGCAGGAAAAAATCCCGGACGCGGTGCGGCCCCAGTTGCCGGTGTTCGTGTCGGGCGACCGGGTGGAAGGGCAGACCGACCTGAACGCCGTCATCGAAGGCAACGCCGAGCTGCGCCGCGGCGATACCGTGATCCGCGCAGACCGGCTGGACTACAACGTACCGCAGGACTTGGCCAAGGCCAACGGCAACGTGCGCATCAACCGCGCGGGCAACGTGTACGAAGGCACGGCGCTGGAACTGCGCGTGGACGCCTTCGAAGGCTTCTTCAGCGACGCGCGCTACAAGTTCCTGGCCAACCAGGCGCATGGTGAAGCCACCCGGGTGGATTTCATCGACCGTGACCGGGCCGTGGTCTACACCGCCACCTACACCACCTGCCAGCGTGGCAACGAAGCGAGCTGGGAGCCCGACTGGGTGCTGCGCGCTGGCACCATCCGCATCGACAACGAGGAAGAGGTGGGCACGGCCGAGGACGCAGTGCTTGAATTCAAGGGCGTGCCCATCCTGCCGGTCCCGTACATCACCTTCCCGCTGTCCGACAAGCGCAAGTCCGGCCTGCTGCCGCCCACCATCGGGCTCGACAGCCGCGATGGGCTGGCGTACACGCAGCCGTACTACTGGAACATCGCCCCCAATCGCGACGCCACGCTGCGCGCAACCCTCATGACCAAGCGCGGCGCCAACCTGGGCGGGGAGTTCCGCTACCTGGAGCCGACCTACAGCGGCAAGCTCAGCGCCGACGTCATGCCGTCGGACCGCCTGCGCGACCGGATGCGCTGGAGCTTCTCGGGCCAGCACCAGGGCGCCTTCCCCACGCCGATCGGCGGGGTGGGGCTGAACCTCAACGTCAACCGGGTCAGCGACGACAACTATTGGCGCGATTTCGGCCGCGCCTCCGAAGTGCTGCGCCAGCGCCTGCTGCCCGGCGACGCCATCCTGTCGTGGGGGGGCAACGACATGTCGGCCAGCGTGCGCACGCTCAAGTGGCAGACGCTGCAGGACGTGACCGCCCCCATCGTGCCGCCGTATGACCGCATGCCCCAGCTCCAGTGGCGCTATGCGCCGTCACAGCTGGGGGGGGGGCTTGACGCCACCGTGGAGCTGGACACCACGCGGTTCCAGGCCGCGCGCGAGCTCACGGGGCAGCCCAACGCTCACCGCAGCTACGCCATGGCACAGATCAGCCGGCCGTTTCTGTCGCCGGGCGGATTCATCACGCCGCGCCTGCAGCTGCATGCCACGCAGTACCAGTTCGACACTCCGCTGTCCAACGGACGGCGCTCGGCCGACCGCACCCTCCCCACCTTCAGCCTGGACAGCGGGCTGGTCTTCGAACGCGACGCCGCCTACTTTGGCCGCAGCTTCCTGCAGACCCTGGAGCCGCGTGCGTTCTACACCTACACACCCTACCGCGACCAGAGCATGCTGCCCGTATACGACACGGCAGCCAACGACTTCAACTTCGCGACGATCTTCACCGAGAATGCCTATGGCGGGAACGACCGCTTGGCCGACAACAACCTGCTGACGCTGGGCGTGACCACGCGCCTGCTGGACCCGAACACCGGCGCCGAGGCCGCGCGCTTTGGCATCGCCCAGCGGGTGCGCTTTTCGGACCAGAAGGTGACGCTGCCGGGCGCCGCGCCCGTGAGCGAGCGCCTGTCCGACCTGCTGCTGGGCGCGGGCATCACGTGGACGCCGCAATGGGGCTTCGATTCCACGGTGCAGTACAACCCCAAGACCGGCCGGTCCATCCGCTCGACCATCGGCGCGCGCTACACGCCGGGCAACTACCGCACCGTGAGTGCTGCCTACCGCCTGCAGCGCGGTACCAGCGAGCAGATCGACATCGGCTGGCAATGGCCCCTGAGCGCCCTGTGGGGCGGCGACGCGAAACCCGCAACCACTGGCGGAGGCCAGGGTGGCGGCCGCTGGTACACCGTGGGCCGGCTGAACTACAGCCTGCAAGACCGCAAGCTCGTGGACACCATCGTGGGCCTCGAATACGACAGCTGCTGCTGGATCGGCCGCGTGGTGCTGGAGCGCCTGCAAAGCAGCGTGACCACCTCCAACACACGCCTTCTGTTCCAGATCGAGTTCGTGGGCTTCTCCCGCCTGAGCCTGGGCGCCAGCCCGCTGGAAGCCCTCAAGCAACACGTCCCGCGCTACCAGACTCTGCGCGAGCAAACCAGCACGCCGAGCCGGTTCAGCAACTATGACTAGCCCCCCTCTGCCGCGGCAAAATCCGCCGCGCCCTGCTCCAGGTTGCCGCGGCCCCGTCCCCCGTTTTCGCCAGCACGGCAACGTGCCCACCCACGCTCTCACCGCTTAACGCCATGAATCACCGAGTCATCGCACTGGCCATCGCCGCTCTGGCATCCCTCTTGTCGCAGGGTGCCCTGGCCCAAGGGCTGCGCCCTTCCGGCGCCCCGACCGGCAAGGGCCTGACGGCGCGCCCGCCGGCCACGCCGTCGATCACGCTGCCGGCGCAGGGCAGCACCAGTGATGCAACGCCTCGGCAGGCAGACTTCATCGTCGCCGTCGTCAACTCCGAGCCGGTCACCAACAACGAAGTGCGGGCGCGGATGGCGCGCGCCGAAGCGCAGCTGGCACAGCAGGGCGGAGCGATGCCTCCGCGCGACCTGCTGGCTCGCGAAGTCCTGGAGCGGATCATCCTGGAACGCGTGCAACTGCAGCAGGCCAAGGAGGCAGGCATCAAGGTGGACGATTTCGCCGTATCGCAGGCCGAGCAGGGCGTCGCACGGCAGAACAGCATGTCGGTGGACGAGCTGTACCGTCGCCTGGGGCGCGACGGCATGGGCAAGGAGCGCTTTCGCGAAGAACTGCGCAACCAGTTGCTGCTGCAGCGCCTGCGCGAGCGCGAAGTGGAAGCGCGCGTGAAGGTTTCCGACCTGGACATCGACCAGTACCTGCGCGAGCAGCAGGCAGGCACCGATGCCACCGCCATGGAGATCAACCTGGGGCACGTGCTGGTGCTGGTGCCCGAAAACGCCAGCCCTGCCGAAGTGGCGGCACGCCAAGCCCGGGCCCAGAGGGCGGCCGACAAGGTGCGCGCCGGTGAGGATTTCGCCGCAGTGGCACGCGAATTTTCCGATGCGCCCGAAGGTCAGCGCAATGCCGGCCAGCTGGGCCTGCGCCCGGCCGACCGCTACCCTGAGCTTTTCGTCAACTCCACGCTGGGCCTGCCAGTGGGCAGCATCGTGGGGCCGGTGCGCTCGCCCGCAGGGTTCCACGTGCTCAAGGTGATCGAGCGCGTCACGGCCGGCTTGCCCACCACGGTGATGCAGAACCACGCCCGCCACATCCTGCTTCGCACGGGGCCGCAGCTGTCCGAAAGCGCCGCAGCCGCACGCCTGGCCGAGTACCGCCGCCGCGTGCAGGCGGGCCTGGCCGACTTTGGCGCCTTGGCGCGCGAGCACTCGCAGGACGGCAGTGCCAAGGATGGCGGCGACCTGGGCTGGGCCACGCCGGGCCGCTACGTGCCCGAGTTCGAGCAAGCCCTGAACGCCCTCGCGCCCGGCGACATCAGCGAACCTGTGGTCTCGCGTTTCGGCGTGCACCTGATCCAGTTGCTGGAACGCCGCCAGGCCAAGCTCACCCAGCGCGAGCAGCGCGACATGGCGCGCGATACCGTGCGCGAGAAAAAGCTGGACGAGGCCTACGCCACTTGGGCCCAGGAGTTGCGCGGCCGGGCCTACGTCGAGTACCGCGATCCGCCGCAATGAAGCACATTCCCCGCAAACGCTTCGGGCAGCACTTTCTGTCCGACCACGGGATCATCGATGGCATCGTGCAAGCCATTGCGCCGCAGCCGGGTCAACCCATGGTCGAGATCGGGCCGGGGCTGGCAGCGCTGACACAACCCCTGGTAGAGCGCCTGGGGCGCCTCACGGTCATCGAACTCGACCGCGATCTTGCCCTTCGATTGCGGCTGCACGGCCAGCTCGAAGTGATCGAGTCCGACGTGCTCAAGGTGGACTTCACTGCCCTCGCACACGCCATGCGCGAGAAAGCCGGACAGCCCGACTTGCGGCTGCGCGTGGTGGGCAACCTGCCCTACAACATCTCCACGCCCATCCTGTTCCACCTGCTGGAGCACGTGCAGGTCATTGAAGACCAGCACTTCATGCTGCAAAAGGAAGTGATCGACCGCATGGTGGCGCAGCCTGCCACCGGCGACTACGGTCGCCTGTCGGTCATGCTGCAGTGGCGGTATGCGATGGAAAACGTGCTGTTCGTGCCGCCCGAGAGCTTCGATCCTCCCCCGCGTGTGGACAGCGCCGTGGTGCGCATGGTGCCGCATGCAGAGCCCGCGCCTTTGTCGGTCCCGCTGCTGGAGGAACTGGTCCAGGTCGCCTTCAGCCAGCGCCGCAAACTGCTGCGCCACACGCTGGGCCGCTGGCTCGAAGCCCGCCAGTTCGCCGGCCATTTCGACACCCAGCGCCGCGCCGAGGAAGTGCCCGTGGAAGAGTACGTAGCACTGGCGCAGGAATGCTCCAAAATTGATAGCCTCTAGCGCTTACTAGACAAGCGCTGGAGCCTTTTTTGGCTTGTGAAGTGCAGAGCGTGTCGGGTTACGCTTCGCTAACCCCGACCTGCCCCCCCCGCGACATCGCGGCCGTCACCTTGATGCGCTTGACTTCGCCACTAGCGTGGCAACCGGCGCGGCACAGACCAGCGACCGCTGCGCTAGGGCCGCCCCGCCGCGCTGGCGGTGTCCCCCTTCCCCGAATCGCACAGCAATTCGAGAGAAGGGGGAAGCGGCAAAGCCGCTCAGGGGGATGCACCGAAGTTCAGGCCGCGCTGAGCCAATAGCCCGCGTTGAAAGGGCTGCTCATGCGCAGCGCCATCGGCGAAACGTCGACAAGCTTGTCGGTCGGCATTTTCTCGGCGGAATCCGCGCCGATCTCAATGCCTTGGACGTCCTGGGTGCTGGTAGCCTCGTTCGCCCGTTCTGCTTGGCTGGTGGATGCAGAACGGGCTACAGAAAAGAATAGAAACACCGGAACGGTATCTTGCGATCGCCCCAGTAGTCGGCAGCGTCGCGGAAGATATCGAGCAGCTGTTCCCGCGCCTCCTTGTCGAACTTGCCCGTGGCGGGGATCTGCTCCAGCACCACGATGAAGCCAGGCTGCGGGCCCGATTTGTGCAAGGGGTCCGTCATGCAGTCGTACAGCGCATCAAAATTCTTGCCGAAATGCGACGGGAAGGTGAATTGGGCGGCAATCAGGTCCAGCACATCCTGCTTGGACTGCGCGTGGGCCAGGTTGGCGTACAAGAAATGGTGACCCATGGAGGTGGCGGCGTCCTGCAGGTCCTGCACGCGGAAGGCGCGAATGGACTGGACGATATTGGTGCGCACGCCACGCAGTGGCGTCTCCAGGTCTTTACGAAGTGGCGTTTGCATCTCCGCTACTCTTTCTTTTTAAAGTCCACAAACTCTGGCGTTTCGCAAGGCTGCGGGCGCTGCCTGCGGGTGGGGATTCAAAAGGGGCGCACTGACCGCCGCCAGCGTAGCTCTGGCCTGCGTGCAGCGCAACGGGGGTCACTCGACGATTTCGCGAAAACTGGCGTAGTGATCGCTGGTGTAGTAGCACGCATCCGGAACCCGGGGCTTGCCGCCACACACAATGCGCCGGGCTCCCCGGTTTCGCGATCCTGGCGTTCTGACGGTGTATTCACGGTAGTAGCCCCGGTGTTGGGGGGGCAGCAGCCGCTCGCGATTACCGAAAACTGTTCCGTCCTTGTCATACGGAAAAGGCCCTCCCTCACGGATCAGCGCATAAGTCTCACGCCCCTGAGGAGGCAACTCGGCCAATGCAATGGGAGATAGGGAGCCGCCCGTGGGCGGCGAGTTCCGGGCATGCCCCGCCACCGGGGACAACACGAACGCAACACCCAACGCACACAAGAACCCTGCTTTGCGCGCCCGGGTGGCTACAGCCTTCAGCATCAACGAAACCTTTCAGAAACTACGGGTTTACCCGAAATTTCGAGCCGCTAGTGTCGCTCAACGGCCCCCAAAAAGCAAGCGCCTGCACAAAGATTGAGCAGACGCTGAAGGGTAGGACAAGCAACTAAAGTTAGCGCTTGCTACGGCTTTATGGCTTATCTTGCGACGTTGGCATCCGCCACGGTCAAGGCTGTCATGTTGACAATCCGGCGCACGGTGGCGCTGGGCGTCAGGATGTGGACGGGTTTGGCCGCGCCCAGCAGCACAGGGCCAATGGCGATGCCGCCGCCTGCCGCCGTCTTGAGCAGGTTGTAGGCAATGTTGGCGGCATCAATGTTGGGGAACACCAGCAGATTCGCATCGCCGGTGAGTTCACTGCTGGGCATGAGGGCGGCACGGGCCTTGCCGTCCAGTGCCACGTCGCCGTGCATTTCGCCGTCCACTTCAAGCCACGGGGCCTGCTGGCGCAACAGCTCCAGCGTCTGGCGCATCTTCACGGCGCTGGGGTGGTTGCTGGTGCCGAAGTTGGAGTGCGACAGCAGTGCGGCCTTGGGCTTGAGGCCAAAGCGCATCATTTCCTCGGCGGCCAACGCGGTGATCTCGGCCAGCTCCTGCGGCGTGGGGTCGTAGTTCACGTGGGTGTCCACCAGGAACACCTGGCGGCCGGGCAGCATCAGGCCGTTCATGCAGGCGTACACCGGCACATCCTGCGCGGTGCTGTCGGCGCCGCCCGCGTGCTTGCCGATCACCTGGTCGATGTACATCAGGTGGTTGGCCGTGGTGCCCCAGGTGCCACAGATCAGGCCGTCCACCTCGCCCTTGTGCAGCATCATCGCGCCAATCAACGTGAGGCGGCGGCGCATTTCGATTTTTGCGACCTGCTGGGTGATGCCCTTGCGCTCGGTCATGCGGTGGTAGGTCTGCCAGAAGTCGCGGTAGCGGTGGTCGAAGTCGGTGTTGACCACGTCGTAGTCCACGCCTTCCTTCAGGCGCAGGCCAAACTTTTCGATGCGCTGGGCAATGATGGCGGGGCGGCCGATCAGTGTCGGGCGGGCCACCTTCTCGTCCACCACGATCTGCGCGGCGCGCAGCACGCGTTCTTCCTCGCCCTCAGCGTAGGCCACGCGCTTCTTGGCGGCGGTGCGTGCTGCGTCGAAGATGGGTTTCATCGTCGTGCCGGAGGCGTAGACAAAGGTCTGCAGCCGGTCGCGGTACGCGTCCATGTCGGCGATGGGGCGCTGCGCCACGCCGCTGTCGGCCGCCGCCTGGGCCACGGCGGGGGCGATCTTCATCATCAGGCGCGGGTCGAACGGCTTGGGGATCAGGTACTCGGGGCCGAACGACAGCTTCTCGCCCACATAGGCTGCGGCCACCACTTCGCTCTGCTCGGCCTGGGCCAGCTCGGCGATGGCGTGCACCGCCGCGATTTCCATCTCATCGGTGATGGTGGTGGCGCCGCAGTCCAGCGCACCGCGGAAGATGTATGGAAAGCACAGGACGTTGTTGACTTGGTTCGGATAGTCGGAGCGCCCCGTGGCCATGATGATGTCGCTGCGCACGCTGTGCGCCAGCTCGGGCGTGATTTCGGGGTTGGGGTTGGCCAGGGCAAAAATCACCGGACGCTCGGCCATGCTGGCCACCATCTCGGGCTTGAGCACGTTGCCGGCCGACAGGCCCAGGAACACGTCTGCACCAACGATCACCTCGGCCAGCTTGCGCGCGTCCGTCTTCTGCATGAACTGGCGCTTGTCATCGTCCATGAGCTCTTCGCGGCCTTCGTACACCACGCCGGCCAAATCGGTCACGAAAACGTTCTTGCGCTGCACACCCACCTTGAGCAGCAGGTTCAGACAGGCCAGCGCTGCCGCGCCCGCACCGCTGGTCACGAGCTTCACGTCTTCGATCTTCTTGCCCGCCACCTTGAGGGCATTGACCATGGCAGCCGCCACCGTGATGGCCGTGCCGTGCTGGTCGTCATGGAAGACCGGGATCTTCATGCGCTTGCGCAGCTCGCGCTCCACGTAGAAGCAGTCAGGCGCCTTGATGTCCTCCAGGTTGACAGCCCCGAAGGTGGGCTCCAGCGCGGCGATGACCTCCACCAGCTTGGCAGGATCCTTCTCGTCGATCTCGATGTCGAACACATCCACGCCGGCGAACTTCTTGAACAGCACGCCCTTGCCTTCCATCACGGGCTTGGAGGCCAGCGCGCCGATGTCACCCAGACCCAGCACCGCAGTGCCGTTACTGATCACCGCCACCAAGTTGCCGCGCGAGGTGTAGCGGAAGGCGTTGGCCGGGTCCTTGACGATCTCTTCGCAAGGGGCTGCCACACCGGGCGAATAGGCCAACGCCAGGTCGTGCTGATTGACCATCTGCTTGGTGGCAGCGATGGCGACTTTGCCCGGCTTGGGAAACTCGTGGTACTCCAGAGCGGCACGGCGCAGTTGGGCGCGCTTGTCGAGTTGATTGTTCTGGGCCGTGTCGTTCTCGGGCATTCAGTGTCTCCAGTGACTAAAACCTGCGCTGCAGGCGCTGTTGCGCGGCTGTCAGCTTTGTAAGGGTGTGCGATTGTAGGGGGATGGCCGTGAAAACCCTAGTAAGCGAATCTGCTTATGGGTGGGTTACTTCCTCCCGCCCCATGCGTGGACAAACCGCGCTGACCCGAAAACAACATCCATCGAAAACTTGCGCCCGGACCGCTGCCGATCGGGGCTCCAGCGGCGTGCCCGTTAAAAAATGCTTCAAACTCTCGCGTTCGGAGCCTTTCATGCACCAACCACAAGAATTCCACGCTCGTCCCTCCTCCTGGAGTGCAGCTGCGACCTGGTCCATCCTGCACGCGGCGGACCGGACGGCGGGCTGCGGCGGGCCAGGCGCCCGACGCGGGCAAACCTTCAGGCCCCCCCAATGACCGCTCCGACGGAAACGGCAAAGGCCCTCGCACGGCAGGTGCCCGCCCTGCGGCGGGCTTTCATGTTTTCAGTGCTGGCAGGTTTGCTGGTGCTGGTGCCCACCGTGTACATGTTCGAGGTGTACGGGCGCGTGGTGGACAGCCGGGACCTCCTTACCCTGGGCATGCTCACCCTGATGGCGCTGGCGGCGCTGGCGGTGATGGAAGTGCTGGAGTGGGCGCGCAGCGAAACCCTGCGCGAAGCCGGCAGCGCATTCGACACGCAGCTGGCCCCGCGGGTGTTCGAAGCCACTCATGCCGCCCACCTCAAGAAGGGCCAAGCCCTGGGCACACAACCGCTGGCGGACTTGCGAACGCTGCGCGATGCCTTTCACAGCACGGCGCTGGCTGCAGCGCTCGAATCCCCGGTCGCTGTGGTCGCGCTGGTGGTCCTGTTCATGATCCAGCCCCTGCTCGGGTGGGTGGCGCTCGCGCTGGCGCTGGTGCAAGGCCTGCTCTCCTGGTTCAACGAGCGCGGAACGGCACAGCCCCTGGCGCAGGCGAACCAGGCCGACATCCAGGCGCGCATGTATGTCGAGGGGACGTTGCGGCATGCCGACGTGGTGGCAGCCCTGGGGATGGCGCCTGACATGCAGGCACGCTGGCTGCGCCTGCACCGCGAGACGCTGGCACTGCAGGCGCGCGCCTCGGACAACGCGGGGCTGTACCAGGCGCTGGGGCGGGGCCTGCAGACCACGCTCGCGTCCGCGCTGCTGGGCCTTGGGGCATGGCTCTTGTTGCATGACGAACTGCCCGGCGGGGGCGGCATGCTCATCGTCAGCTCGGTGCTGGGAGCGCGCGTGCTTTCGCCGCTGGTGCAGCTGGTATCGCAATGGCGCAATGTGGTGCAGGCCCGGCTCGCGTGGCAGCGCCTGTCCAACCTGCTCGAGCGCCTTCCGGCCGCTGCGCCGGCCATGGCCCTGCCCGCGCCCCAGGGCCATGTAGCGGTGGAAGGGTTGACGGCCGCGGCCGCCGCTGGCGGCCCCCCCATGCTGCGCCACATTGCGTTTGCGCTGAAGCCGGGCGAGGTGTTGGCCGTGATCGGCCCTTCTGCCTCGGGCAAGACCACGCTCGCACGCATGCTCGTGGGATTGTGGCCGCCGCTGGCGGGCACGGTGCGGCTCGACGGTGCCGACATCAGCGCCTGGAACAAGGCTGAACTCGGGCGCCATCTGGGTTACGTGCCCCAAAACGTGGAGTTGCTGGCGGGCACGCTCGCCGAAAACATCGCGCGCTTTGGCGACGCCGACACTGCAGCGCTGCACGAAGCCGCGCGAGCCGTGGGACTGCACGACTGGATCACGGCCCTGCCACAGGGCTATGACTCGCCGGTCGGAGATGAGGGCGTCATGCTTTCAGGCGGCCAGCGCCAGCGCGTGGCCCTGGCGCGCGCGCTGTATGGCAAGCCAGCCCTCGTGGTCCTGGATGAGCCCAATGCGAGCCTGGACGAGGCCGGAAACCAGGCGCTGGTGCAAGCCATCGCCGCCACCAAGGCGCGCGGCGCGACGGTCGTGGTCATGACCCATCTGCCCGGCGTGCTGGCCGTGGCCGACAAGGCCCTGGTACTGCATGGCGGTACGCAGCGGGCCTTCGGCCCGCGCGACGAGGTGATGGCCGCGCTGCAGAAGGCCAACCAGAACAACTACGGCAACGGAAACACCCCCGCGCCCCGCGTGACATGAGCCTTTTCAACAACCCGCCGCGCGGCGAGATCGCGCAGGCCTTGTGGAGCCAGCGCCGCGCCTGGGCCGCCGTGGGCCTCTTCAGCATGGTGGCGAGCGTGCTGCTGCTCACGCCCACCCTCTACATGCTTCAGGTGTACGACCGCGTCATGGTCAGCCACAGCGAAGTCACCTTGCTGGTGGTCTCGCTGATCACGCTGTTCCTGTTCGTGGCCATGGGCTTTGCCGATGCCATCCGGGCGCGCCTTCTGGTGCGCCTGGGAGCCCGGCTCGATGCCACGCTGAGTGGGCGCATCGGGGCCGCCGCCTTCGCGCGCAGCGCACGCGAACCCGATGCCCAGCGAACACAGCCATTTACCGACTGGACGGAGCTGCGCCAGTTTCTCACGGGCCCGGGCATCCTCGCCTTCTGCGACTTGCCGTGGACGCTGGTGTACGTGGCCGCACTGTTCCTGCTGCACCCTTTGCTGGGCGTGGTAGCCATCTGTTTCGCACTGGTACAGGCGGCCCTGGCATGGCTGGGCCACCACCGCACGATGGCACCTGCCGAGGCGTTGGCACAGGCGCAGGCCGAATCCCACGCCTACCTGCAGGGCAAGTTGCGCAACGCCGAAGCCGTAGAAGCGCTGGGCATGGCGGTCCCTCTGCGCCAACGATGGCTGGGCCTGCACCAGAGAGCCGCCCAGCGCCACGCGGCACTGCAAGGGCTCACGCACCGCGTCCTGGCGTGGAGCAAATACGTGCGCTATGCGCAGCAGACCGCCTCGCTGGCTGCGGGGGCCATTCTGGTCATTCAGGGCGAACTCACACCCGGCGCCATGATTGCCGCCAACGTTCTCATGGCGCGCGCGCTGGCACCCATTGACCAGTTGGTGGGGGTGTGGCGGGGCTTGCTGGGTGCACGCGCAGCCTATGACCGCCTGGCGCAACTGCTCGCGGCTTACCCCACGCAGGACGGCCTTTCCACGAGCTTCGCACCGCCCGCAGCACCCGCAAGCCCGGTCGTCGCCCGCGGCCTGTGCGTCGCCGCGCCAGGCCGGGCGCAGACCATCCTCCACGCGCTGGACTTCGCGGCCCAGCCTGGCACGATCGCGGTCGTCCTGGGGGCATCGGGGTCGGGGAAGTCCACGTTGGCGCGCGCGTTGGCCCATGCTTGGCCAGCGTCGGCAGGCGAGCTGAACACCGGCGGCCGGCGCGTGGGTTACTTGCCGCAGGAAACCGCCCTGTTCAACGGCACCGTGGCAGAAAACATTGCACGGTTTCACACCCAGGATGGCGTGGTCGACGCCGCGAAAGTCGTGGCAGCGGCCAAGGCCGCCGGCCTGCATGACATGGTATTGCGCCTGCCCCAAGGCTATGACACGCCGGTGGGCGAAGGCGGCCGCGCCCTGTCGGGCGGCCAGCGCCAGCGCATAGCCCTGGCGCGTGCACTGTACGGCGAGCCCGACCTCGTGGTGCTCGACGAGCCGAATGCCCACCTGGACGATGCGGGGGAGGCGGCGTTGCTGCAATCGCTGCGCGCGCTGGCCGGCCGCGGCGCCACTGTTTTCCTCATCACACACCGCCCAGGGGCACTGGCGCTGGCCGACCAGGTGCTGGTGCTGCACGAAGGACGCCTGCGCGCCCAGGGGCCGCGCGATGCGGTGCTTGCGCAACTGCGGCCGTCACCTGCGACATCCCAGGCGCTGCCTGCCTGAGCTACTTTTACGATGGAACCCATGCCGACACCCACGACACCCCCCTCTCCGCTGGAGCCTCCGACCGACACGGGCCGCGCCGCGCGCATCGGCCTGTGGACGCTGGGCCTCGGGTTGGGCGGCTTCCTGCTCTGGGCCGCTTTCGCGCCGCTGGACGAGGGCGTTCCCAGCCAGGGCATCGTGGCCCTGGATACCAAGCGCAAGGTGGTGCAGCACCTCACCGGGGGCATCGTGCGCCAGGTCTTCGTGCACGAAGGCCAGGCGGTGAAGGACGGCCAGCCCCTCATTGCGCTGGACGACGCCACCACGCGCGCCCACTATGAAACATCGCGACTGCGCTACTTCACCTTGCGCGCCATGCAAGGCCGGCTTGAAGCCGAGCGGACCGCCGCCGACACCCCGCGTTTTGCGCCGGACCTGCTGGCCGCCGCAGAGTCCGATCCGCAGATCCGCCAGTTGGTGGACACGCAAACGCAGTTGCTGCGATCCCGGCGCGCTTCGCTGCAGGCCGATGTGCAGGGCATGGAAGAAAACATCCAGGGCCAGCACGCTTTGCTCCGTTCCTATGCCAGCCTGGCGGAGGGACGGCGCGCCCAGCGCGCACTGCTGCAGGACGAGCTCAACCACACGCGCGAACTGGTGAAAGAGGGATACGTGCCGCGCAACCGCCAGCTGGAGCTGGAACGCCAGATCGCCGACACCGATCTCGCCCTGACCGAACTGCTGGGCAACACCTCGCGCGGCCAGCGGACCATTGCCGAACTGCGCCAGAAGATCCTCTCGCGCCAACAGGAATACCGCAAGGAAGTCGAGACGACGCTGGCCGAAGCCATGCGCGATGCGGAGCCCGAAGGCAAGCGCTACGCGGCGCTGGGCGGGGAGCTGGCCCGCACGGAAATCGTGGCGCCCGTTGCAGGCCAGGTGGTGGGACTGGCCGTGCAGACCGTGGGAGCCGTGGTGCAGCCGGGTCAACAGATCATGTCGATCGTGCCACCTGGTGAGCCGCTGGTGCTGGAGGCGAGGGTGGCGCCGCACCTCATCGACCGGGTGCATGCGGGCTTGGCCGCCGATGTGCGTTTTGCCTCCTTCGCCCATTCGCCGCAACTGGTGGTGCAGGGGGAAGTGGCCTCGGTGTCGGGCGACTTGCTGACGGACACCCAGACCAACGTGAGCTACTACCTTGCACGCATCAAGCTCACGCCCGAGGGCATGAAGGAGCTTGGCAGCCGCCAGCTACAGCCGGGCATGCCGGCCGAGGTCGTCATCAAGACCGGAGGACGCAGCCTGCTCACCTATCTGGCGGCGCCGCTGTTCAAGCGGATGGCAGGCTCGATGAAGGAAGAATGATGAAGATGATGGCGCGAGCCCCGACCTCTGCCGTACTTGCCTGCCTGGCCCTGCTGGGAGGATCGGGCCGCGCCATGGACCTGCAGGAAGCCTACCAGGCCGCCTTGCTGCAGGACGCCACCACCCGCGCGGCGCGCGCGGCAGTGGCGGCCGGGGACGAGCGCATCCGCCAAGCCGAGGCACAGCGCTATCCCAACGTGAGCCTGAGCGCTGGCTACCAGCGCAACAACCTCGATCGCACCCAGCCCAACATCCTGGGCGAAGACGCCACGGTCAACGATCGCTATCCCAGCAAGAACGCCACGCTGACGGTGCGCCAGCCGCTGTACCGCAAGGCAATCACTCTGGGCATTGAACAAACACGGGCACAGCGGGACGATGCGCAAGCCGGCCTGCAAAAGGAAACGCAGAGGCTGGCCGTGCGCGTGGCGGACGCTTACACCGAGATCCTGTTCGCGCGCGACCAGTTGGACTTCATCGCTGCACAAAAAGCCGCCACCACCACCCAGCTGGACGCGGCCCGCAAGCAGTTTGCCGGCGGCACCGGCACCCGCACGGACATCGACGAAGCTCAGGCCCGGCTCGACATGGCGCTGGCCCAGGAGCTGGAAGCGCGCCAGCAGCAGGGCTTTGCGCAGCGGCAGCTGTCCCTGCTCATCAACGCGCCGGTGAACCTGGAAGCGCTGCGCCCGCTCGCGGTGGATCGCCTTGCCGCCTGGAGTCCCCCTGTCCACAACCTGGAGGAGTGGCTGGCGCAGGCCGAGGCGCGCAGCCCTGAACTGCGCCAGCTCCAGGCCCGGCTTGAGTCCGCACGGCTCGATGTGGAAAAGGCCCGCGCGGGCCACTTGCCCACGCTGGACGCCGTGGCCCAATGGAGCCGAAGCGAAAGTGAAAGCGTCACCTCGCCCAACACGCGCTATGTCAACCGCACGATCGGTGTGCAGCTCAACATGCCGCTGTACGCTGGCGGCTATGTCAACGCCGCCACGCGCGAGGCCCTGGCGCGCCAGACCCAGGCAGAGGAACTGCTCGAGGCCGCGCGCCGCGATCTGGCCCTGCGCGTGACAACCGAGTTCCGCAATGTGACCGAAGGCCGCCTGCGGGTCCACGCCCTGGAGCAGGCCGAGCGCTCGGCGGAACAACTCGCCCAGTCCAGCCGCAAATCGATGCGCGGCGGCGTGCGCACCCTTGTTGACGTGTTCAACGCCGACCAGAAGAAGGCGCAGACCCAGCGCGACCTGGCCCGGGCGCGCTACGAAATGCTCGTCGCCTACGTGCGCCTGCAGGCGCTGGCAGGAAGCGATGAAGGTTCAGGCATTGCAGCAGTGAATGGGCTGCTTCGCTGAGGGCATTGCACCGCGCCGCCACGGGACACTGTGGGCGCGCCGCAAAAGCACAAAGGCCGCCCCAGGGCGGCCTTTGTTTTGGCTGGCAACGCCCGCAGGGCACTACCAACGGTGCGTCACCTACGCATCAGGCAATGATGGTGACGTCGGCATCCAGCAAGGTCGCCGGGTGCGTCGTGGTGCCCAGGACGGCGATGTTCACGCTGGCCTTACCCGTGCCGAAGCCATCTTCGTCGTACATCAGCGCACCCGTGGCGGAGTTGTAGCGGAAGTAGGTGCTCGTGCTGATCTGCAGATCGGCACCGCCCATGGCGGGATGGGCAAATCCGGTGAGATCGATCGTGATGTGGTCCTCGCCCAGCACAAAGTCCGTGACCTTGTCCGCGTTGGTGCCGCTGAACAGGGTGTTGAACACGAAGTTGTCGTTGCCCGCGCCGCCGGTGAGCACGTCGGCTCCCAGGCCACCATTGATCGTGTCGTTGCCCGCACCGCCGATGAGGGTGTTGGCGCCGTTACCGCCGGTCAGAATGTTGTCGAGTTCGTTGCCGGTGAGGTTCACCGCGCCCGTGGATTGGATGATGCCGTTCTCGACATCGTTGCCCAGGCCCAGGGCGTAGGTGCCCGAAGCCATCGTCACGATCACCGTGTCCACGTCGCCAGGGAATTCATCAGCGTTCTCCACAGCCATGTCGCTGGCCGAGTCCACGTAGTACGTGTCTTCGCCGCCCATGCCGAACATGATGTCGTTGCCCGTGCCGCCGATCAGCGTGTCGTTGCCCGAAGAACCATGCAAGGTGTCGTTGCCAGCGCCACCGTCCAGCGAACCTGGCGCCGAAAGGGTCAGGTCGTCTGCAAAGGGCGTGCTGGCGGTGGCAATCAGGGCGGCCGGCGTGGTGTCCACGTCGCTGAAATGCACGAACTCCACGTTGCGCAGCGTGACGGACGTGTTGGGCGCGCCGGTATAGGTCAGCTTGACTTCCGTGGCGCTCAGGCGCGTGGCAGTCCAGTTGGCGGAGGTCCCGAAGGCGCTCAGGTCGACCACATCCATGGTGCCTGCGCCGCCGTCGAGCGTATCGTTGCCCAGGCTACCCACCAGCGTGTCCTTGCCGTCCCCGCCGCTCAGCAGGTTGTTGCCCTCGTTGCCGGTGATGGAGTTGTCCAGCCCGTTGCCGGTGATGTTGGTATTGATGATCCCCGTGTCAGCCACGGCGTTTTCCACGTTGGCCGCCATCAGGTAGGTACCAGCGGCGGAGAACTTCACCAGCACATCGTCCGTGCCCTCGTCCGCGTTCTCGGTGATGACATCGCCCGCGACGTTGACGACATAGTGGTCATCGCCCTTGCCGCCGACGAGCTTGTCGATGCCCAGGCCACCGTCCAGCGTGTCGTTGCCGTCGGCGCTGGTGAGGATGTTGGCGCCGCTGCCACCCACCATTTCGTAGCTGTTCGCGCCCACGGCGGTCACGTTCACGGCGCCAGTGGACGTGACCTGGACACGCTCCACATCGGTGGGCAGCAGGTACGTGCCAGAGGCGATGGAGACGTTGACCAGGTCGGTACCCTCGCCCGGATTCTCGAGCGGGGTGTCGAGCAGGGAGTCCACGTAGTAGGTGTCGTTGCCCAGGCCGCCCACCATCAGGTCGTTGCCCTTGCCACCATCGATGGTGTCGTTGCCCGCCGTGCCGAGGATGGTGTCGTTACCGGCCAGGCCATTCATCGTGAGGCTGGCGCCAACGTTGAGAAAATCATCACCGTTGGTGGGAATGCTCAGGGCCGACATGAGCTGGTTGCCATCGTTGAACTGGAGCACCTCCACGCCGCGCACGATGATGGTCTGGCCGTTGCCCACAATCTGGATGTCGCCTGCCAAGCCCGTGGGCGCAGCGGTGATGGTGTAGTCCAGGAAGTTGCCGTTGATCACCACCGTGTCGGTGCCAGCGCCGCCGTCCAGCGTGTCTTTGCCTGCCAAGCCGATCAGCGTGTCGTTGCCGCCACCGCCCGCCAGCAGGTTGGCGCCGGCGTTGCCGGTGAGCACGTTGTCCTGCATGTTGCCAGTGATGTTGACGGCCAGGCTGGCCGAGGTAACCGTGGCCGTCTCGATGTTGTCCGACAGCACATAGGTGCCGGCCGCAGTGAAAGCCACTTGCACATGGTCATCGCCTTCATTGGCAGCTTCGACGATGACGTCGCCCGCCACGTTGACAATGTAGGTATCGTTGTCCACGCCGCCGACCAGCTTGTCGTTGCCCAGGCCGCCGTCCAGCGTGTCGTTGCCGATGCCGCCCGTCAGGGTGTTGGCGCCGCCGCTACCGGTCAGGTAGTTGGCGAGGTCGTTGCCGGTGATGCCTGCCGCGCTCGAGGCCATGACCTGCCCGTTTTCAATGTCGGCGCCCAGGGTGTAGACGCCGGAAGCGACCTTGACCTGCACCAAGTCGGTCCCACCGCCGCCCACTTCACTGACGATGTCGGAGAGGCTGTCCACCACATAGGTATCGTCGCCCGTGCCGCCCTCCAGGTAGTCATTGCCCGCGCCACCGTCCAGGGTGTCATTGCCGACGCCGCCATACAGCTGGTTGCCAGCGGTGTTGCCGGTCAGCAGGTTGTCCAGCCCGTTGCCCGTGATGTTGATCAAGGTGGCACCCATGGCCGTGGCGTTTTCGACGTCGCCTGCCAGGGTGTACATGCCGGCCGCCAGCGTGACCTGCACCAGATCAATGCCCGTGCCGCCGCTCACCACATCCCCTACGTTGTCCACATGGAAGGTGTCGTTGCCATCGCCACCGTCCATCACATCAGCGCCGGTGCCCCCGTTCAGCACGTCATTGCCGTTGCCACCGAACAACTGGTCGTCGCCCGCCAGTCCGGAAAGCGTGTCGTTGCCATCAAATCCGCTGATGACGTCGCTGAGCGATGTGCCGCTGAGGGAGTTGTTGAGATTGGTGCCGTTGATGATTGCCATGATGAAACCCTTGCAGAGATGGGGTGACGCGATCAGATGGAGCGCTGCGCCAGGGTATGGTAGGCCCCGGGCTTTGTCGGCAGAGTGTATCGGAATGCAGCGGCTTCACCAGTGCGAAACCGGGTCCGAGAGCGCCAAATGTCACGAACAGTAGCGCGGGCCATACAGGGCGCTGGGCCGCACGCCCCCCCCCCCCGCCGGGCAGGTCCCGGCGCTACAGGGGCGCTCACCCGACTGAGGCCCGGGCACCGTCGGCGCCCCGGTCATCTCAGCGGCTGCTGGGGAAGCTGAACACCGCGCCTTCGCGCACGCCCGCGCTCGGCCAGCGCTGGGTGATGGTCTTGCGCTTGGTATAGAAGCGCACGGCGTCCGGCCCGTAGGCGTGCAGGTCGCCGAAGAGGCTGCGCTTCCAGCCGCCGAACGAGTGGTACGCCACCGGCACGGGCAGGGGCACGTTCACGCCCACCA
>Ga0307408_100000566_pt1 | contig 31917 bp, 29 predicted proteins | sample 322Cmetagenome_FD_202116 | JGI IMG/M metagenome (GOLD analysis project Ga0307408, IMG submission 202116) | Maize rhizosphere microbial communities from greenhouse at UC Davis, California, United States - 322HYB-C-3 | ecosystem: Host-associated > Plants > Roots > Rhizosphere > Soil | place...
CTAGAATTATAGCTTTTTTGAAAACCTTAACCGACAATGAAAAGGCAAAAGAGCACCACTTTGCTCAAGGGCGCTAGGCAGAAAGGTGCCGAAGGCAGCGAGGACAAGACATTGTGCTTATTATCACCTCACCCTATCCTTCTGCTCGAGAAGATGGGAATCAAAGTGTTTGTTTTTAGTTGTTTAACTAATTGAAAATAAGCAAACTCTGGTTTGAATTCATTCTGCGAATTAAATTTTGTGCAAAAAACATTGGCCTTTTCTCAGAACCTTTACAAAAAACAGTTGTTAAGAGACTTTAAAAAGCGCCAGATTTGTGGCAGATTTAGTTGAGATTGTTAGTTGATATAATATGGATCTTTTAGAAAAAAATATAGAATGGGTTGTGTTAGTGATAGATAGTGCAGTTGTTACTACCCTTGTTTGGGTTCTGATAGACACCCTGAAAAAGGTTAAGAACAAAGAGACTGGTACCATATAACTTGGCACTATTGTAAACCCTACTTTACATCTTTTTGAAAAATATTTTATTTCATCAAAACTTCATCTTTGCCACCTAGATTTAGCAACTCAATTCTTAACCAATCGCATATGTATTTATACGGAGCTGGGGGGCATGCTAAAGTGGTGATAGATGTATTATTATCCCAAAATGTTCAGATAGCTGGCCTTTTCGAAGATACAGGGACTAAAGATTCCTTATATGGTATTCCTGTATTGCCGGGCATCAAGCTAACCGGAAAGCCCTTAGCAGAGCTGGATGCACCTATTATTGTTTGTATAGGCAGCAATCCCGATAGGGCAGCGCTGGTTTATTTGCTTTCCGATAATTTTGGCACAGCGGTTCATTCCAGCGCTATAATTTCTCCCAGCGCAACAATTGGCGAAGGTTCGGTGGTATTGCAAGGGGCTATCATTCAGGCTGAAACTGTAATAGGCAAGCATGTTATCGTAAACACTGATGCCAGCATAGATCACGAGAATATCATAGAAGACTTTGTGCATATTTCTCCAAAGGCAACGCTTTGCGGCCAGGTGCATGTGGGCGAAGGTGCCCATATAGGAGCCGGCGCAATCATCATTCCGGGAATCAAGGTTGGAAAATGGAGTACTATTGGAGCTGGTGCGGTAGTAATAAGAGATATTCCCGATTTTGCTGTAGCAGTAGGAAATCCTGCACGTATTTTAGCAATCCGCCCCCCGGATGAGGGAGGCGTTAACGCATTAAAACTTGAAGATATTTAATACCCTCAAACGGGTTTTAGTTTGTAGGGTTAAAAGTTTGTTCAGCTATGCTGCTGTCGCCCAGAAAAGCCCAGGCGATATGTTGGGAATAATATTGCAGCGCATTTCTTACGTCTTTGCCAGTTACAGAAGAAGCTCGGTTAGCCATGTCTTCTGCTAAATGCCATCCTCCAAGTATTTCGGCTTCGCCTAAAGATTCAACAATAGCCGCCATTTTTTCCTGTCTTTTTAAATCCGATTGTATAAAGCTCTTCCTGAGTTCCTCGATTGTAGCATCTGTATAGGTAACCTGCTTAACACGGTTTAAAGTAGCCACCATCGCCTTTACCGCTTCGCCTGGTTGGCTAGTGCTTGCATACATAGTTAAGTAAGGCATTCTGCCCATGCTAATAGATGCCCGCGGCGCATAGGACAGTTGCTTATTGATACGTATTTCTCTGAATATAGCGCTATGTAAAAGAATGGACGCTATTTTATACGCCGGATAATCATCATGATTAAGCTGTGGCGCGTTGATAAGCCCGCAGACATAATTGGTTGCTACTTGCCTGTTTTCAGCTTTGTAAACATCCCGGCTAAATAGTTCTGGCTGTATTTTTGCCTCCTGATAAGGCCGCGAAGGCAGGCTGCTGAAAGCCGCTTGTATCTTGGTTTCCAGCTCTTCCCTGGAGATATTTCCCGCCACTACTAAAAACATACGGTTTTTATTAAGCAAGGTATTGTAGTAATAGTTTTTAACCGTGTCTAAGGGCAAGCCCGCCAGAGTTTCGGCTGTGCCGTTGGGGTCGGTGGTGTACAAACTGTTTGCAAAGGCGGCCTCGATAGCAAGCCTTTCAAGCCTTTTATCGGGCGAGGATGCTTTGCTTTGAAGGATGTCGATTTTTTTTGCCCGTAACAATTCAAACCTTCTTGATTCGAAGCTTGGGGCCGCAAGTGCTGATGAAAATACCGCCCAACCTTCGTTTACATACCTCGAAATACATTTTAGGGTAACAGAACCGAAATCGCTATTAGCTTCTGTAGTAAGCCCAAGGTTGTATTCATCACATTGCTCATCTACTTTGCTTGAGCTGAGGGTTTTAGTGCCGCAATTAGCTAAGGCGGAGAGAGCCAGCGACTCAATGCCCGCGTTTTTTGCCGGGTAATTAGACAAGCCTCCCCTGAAATACATGCTCATTACGATGGTTTCTTTTTGGGTTTGCTTTAATATAACTTTGAGTCCGTTTACATCAAATTCAAGGGTTTTATTTTCTGCCTGGCTTTGCAATGCGCCTACAAATAATCCAAGTACAACAAGGGCAGTGGCTTTAAAAGTTTTCATTTAAGGTTAGTTATTTTGATGTCGTTGGAAAATAAGAAGAATTGCTGCTGGTTTGCCCTGATACGGCAGGCACCATTAGTCCGGCTACAAAAGGCTTCCCAATAATGTACCTGTTAACATAGTCCTTAATATCCTGGCGGGTTACTTTATTTAAATTGTCACGATAGAATGTGTAATATTCAATAGAGGTAGAAGCCCACCAAAAAGCCAGCAAATGCGTGTAATGCTCCACTTCTTCCCGTTCCTCTACCTGTTCTATGTATAGAATCTTTTTAGCCCGCTCAAGCTGCGTGTCGGTAATGTAATCATCATTAGCCCATTGAGCAATTTCTTTTTGTATCGCCTCAAAGCACTCTTTAATCTTTGCAGGGTTAGGCGAAACCGATAAAGAAATTGGCCCAACATACTTCTGTGTGTAATAGTTTAGACCAACGCTGGTAGCTAGCCCGCTCTCCTCTAGTGCCTGTGTTAGCTTAGACATGCGCTGATTCAAAATAAACGAAAACACATCGGCAGTATAAGTGGCTTTCAAATCGTTTCGGGTATCTGGCCCGTGCCAGCGCAAAACCAAGTACGGGGCCTGAGCTGTTTTAGATTCCAGAGTTACGAACAGGTTCTTTTTCAATGGTTCAAACTCGGGTATAGGCCATTTGGCAAAAGGGTCAAAGCTGCTTGGCTTCCATGATCCAAATATGCGTTCAACTTCAGGGAAGATCTCAGAATGCTCCACATCTCCGGCAACAATTAATATGCAGTTGTTGGGGTGGTAATACTTTCGCTGTATCGTTTCCATCTTCTCTGGTGTTGCCGTTAGGATAATCTGATGGTTGCCGATAACGTTTTTTCGGCTATAATTTTTGCCCCATAGCAGATGGTCAAGCGTGTCTATAAGCGGATGATAAGGGCTCGATTCCTGGCGTTGAAATTCTGCATCCACAATGGTGTTTTCCTTCAGCATATCCTCCTTTTTAAAACGGGGGTAACGTATTGCAGAATTCATAAACTCTAATCCTGCGGCAGTGTTAGCTTTAGGTAGAGTAAAGTAGTAATTTACAATTTCCTCGCGGGTGGTACCATTAAAATCCATATCCAGCTTTTGTACCTGTGTCATGTAAGCATCCTCAGATTTATAATCCTTATTGGATTTAAAAAACATGTGCTCATATAGGTGGCTAAGCCCATTGTATTCGTTATCTTCGGTAAATGAGCCATTTTTACAAGCTATCTCTATGGTAGAGAATGGAATTGTATGGTCTTCAACTACCAAAACTTCCAGCCCATTTGGCAGTTTGTGATAAAAAACATGCTCGGGTACTTTTGGCTGGGCCAATGCAGTACCGCATAAACAGGCTAAAAAGCCGAGCCATGCAAATCGATTGTGCATAAGGTTATTTTATAATGAAACAAAGGCTTAAATTAGGGATTTTCGGCGGAACTGCCATTGGAAATTCTTTTCTGCGAGCTACGGTGCGCTTTTTTGTGATTTTTTACCGGCCAAAACCGGGCCCTTACCGGCTATCGGAACTGTCCAGCCTAAATAATGTTGTAGCATTTAATTTGTACCAATACATTTGAATAAAATATTTGATATGCACAATACAAACTATACAGAGAAGAGGCGGGCAGGTAAAAAGTGGGTAGGTATCGTTTTCCTCATAATCGGCCTTGTTATGTTATCGCGCCAGTTAGGCTTTTTTATTCCCCCTTGGGTTACAAGCTGGCCAATGCTTTTAATTATTATCGGACTAATTACCGGCAGGAGGCATCAATTTCGTAATCCAGGTTCTTACGTATTAATTTTAATTGGTGGAATTTTTTTACTAGACAAAATATTTGAACGGGTTGACTTACATGATTTTGCAATTCCCGCAATTATTATGGGCATTGGGCTTTATTTAATCGTGGGGCGCCGGCAGCATCAGTTTGATAAGCCAAACCCTCAATTTCAGCCTGATAATGGTAATAAGCACGACTGGGACAAAAGGGTTTATTCTGAAAAAGCCGATCCGATTGTGGATAAAGATCCAGTTCCGCCAACGGAGGAGCAAGCTCAAAACCAGAATAGTTCATCATCATCATCATATACCAACTTCGCCAGTGACGATTATCTGGATACCGTTTCTGTTTTCGGGGGAGTTAAGAAGAATATTGTCTCGAAAAATTTCAGAGGCGGAGAAATCACCACCATTATGGGCGGCGCCGAAATTAACTTTATTCAGGCGGATATACATGGCCGCGTGATATTGGATGTCACTCAGCTTTTTGGAGGTACAAAGATTATTGTACCACAGCAATGGAAAGTATCATCAGAAATGGTTGCCTTATTCGGAGGCATTGAGGACCGTCGCCCTATTATGCATGGCGCAGTTCCTTCAGAAGATAAGGTATTGGTAATAAAAGGAACCTCCATTTTTGGAGGTATTGATATACGAAGCTTTTAATCAATTAAACCTAGCAGGTGGCAGCTTCCCCGTTTTCGTCGGCACGCGTACTTATCATGTTTGCAGCATTGTGGCTTTGCTGGATGAGCCTGCATGCAGCTACCTTGTATTGGCTTGGCTTTAGCTGGGAAATATCGGCCATCGATGCTCTTGTTTCCTGCGTAGCGCTGGCCTTATCTTCACTCGTAGTTAACAACACGCTACGGTTTTACCAGCCGGGAAAAAGCCAGTACATAAATATTGCTGCCTGGAATGTGCTTTTAGCTGCCGCTTCCGTTTTTTTAAGCCGGTGGATTTTGTTGTTCTTTTATGAAGATGACGATATGTACGTTGGTATTATGGAGAAATCCTTGCTTATCCGCTTTTGCGTAGGCTTTTTGTTGATTAGCGGAATTGCCTTGTTAAGCATGCTTTGGTACACTATTCAAGATCAAAAAGAAAATGAACTTAGAAAAGCTGATGCCGAGCGCCTCGCTCGCGAAGCCGAACTATATAATTTACGGCAGCAGTTACAGCCGCACTTCCTATTTAATAGCCTAAATTCAATAAGCGCCTTAATTGGCCGCCGCCCCGAGGAAGCTCGCACAATGATTTACCAGCTCTCTGATTTTTTACGTGGAACATTAAGGAAAGAAGAGAACGAATTTGTAAGCCTTGATGAAGAGTTAAAGCATTTACAACTTTACCTGGACATTGAGAGGGTTAGGTTCGGGCACAGGCTGGCTACCGAAATTACAAAAGAAGAAGGCTGCGAAACTTTAAAACTGCCGGCAATGCTTTTACAGCCCATTGTGGAGAATGCCATAAAATTCGGGTTGTACGATACAACGGGCCAAGTAATTATAACCGTATCGGCAAAGTGCCTGCAAAATTACCTGGTACTAAAAATTCAAAATCCATACGATATATCCACCGCCCGGCCCAAAAGTGGTACTGGCTTTGGATTAACAGGCATTAAAAGGCGGCTTTACTTGCTGTTTGCGCGTACCGACCTGATTGAAACAAATGGAGAAAATAATATTTTTACAACTACCGTGAAAATTCCGCAAGTATGACAAGGGCAATTTTAATAGACGATGAACCTTTAGCCAGAGAGGTTGTAAAAGAATACCTGGAGGACTTTCCGCAAATAGAGGTGGTAGCCGAATGTAATGATGGTTTTGAAGGGGTGAAGGCTGTTACCCAATACCAACCAGACCTTATATTTCTCGATATCCAGATGCCTAAAATTACAGGTTTTGAAATGCTGGAATTGTTAGAGCACCGTCCGGCAGTAATCTTTACTTCTGCTTTTGATGAATATGCCATAAAAGCATTCGAAACCCACGCTGTTGACTACCTTTTAAAACCCTTTGCCCGCGACCGATTTAAGAAGGCAGTGGAGCGCTGGTTTGAGAAGCAAAATCTAAATGAAGCCCGCCAGCATGTAGATGCCCTGTTAGAAAGTACCAGTTCAACACCCTCCCAAAGTGAGCGTATTGTTGTAAAGTCTGGCAGTAATATTAAAATAATTCCTGCTGCAGAAGTAAGATATCTGGAAGCCTATGACGATTATGTGAAAATCCATACAGCGGAAGGGGTATACCTTAAAAACAAAACGATGCAGTTTTTTGAGAAGAACCTTGACGATAAACAATTTGTAAGGGTGCACCGCTCCTTCATTGTGCAGGTGCCGCAAATTACTGGCCTGCAGCCTTATGAAAAAGATTCTTACAAAGTGATATTGAAAACCGGAGAAAGCCTGCCGGTAAGTAAAACTGGTTATGCCAGGCTGAAGGCTTTACTGCAATTGTAATGATGTTAATGGCTAAAAAGGTGCGACTGCTTTCGAAACTAGTCACGTCTTATCTACAACAAATCGGGCATCTAGCCTCCCTCTCCTTTGGAGAGGGTCGGGGTGAGGCTTTAAAACTCTAAAAATTCCTTAATCTGTTTATTGGTAAATTTAACCGTATCCTCGGCAAATAAATTGCCATCTTCATTAAATTCTTTATTTATATACGGAATATGTAAGCGGAGAGGCAACACATTAATATTAATATAGTGGCAAACCCCTGTAAAATGCTCAACCCCTCTGATATTTCCATACTTCCCCGAAGAAACACCAACTAGGGCAGCTTTCTTACCGCTAAAACTCTCAGGAAACTTACAAGCATCAATAAACAGCTTTAAAATGCCAGGATAACTGCCATTGTATTCTGGAATGATAAATATAAATTTAGTGGTTTTTGATATCAATTCCTGTATCGGTTCCCAGCTGGCAAGTTTGTGTTTTTCATACATCTCTGGGTGAATTAAGCCGTCCGGTAAATCTGTAAGAGAAAGTAACTCAGTGATTTCGCCATATTCATTAAGCCTCCTCTGATAATATTCAGCAAGTTTTAAAGTATAACTATCTGGGCGGTTGGTGCCTGCTATAATGGTGGTCATTTGTGGATAATATGTGCAAAACCCGATGAGGGCTCTCAAATTAAATAGTTTAAAGTTTGTATCTTAGTCGATTGTTAAAAAGCTCTCAGGAGAGCAAAAATAGCAATTTATTCAGCTAATTATCCTGAAGATTTAAGCTGAATAGCAATCCGTTAACATATAGATAAGGAATGAGTAAGATTATCGCGTTAGCTAATCAAAAAGGCGGAGTAGGAAAAACCACGTCATCTATCAATTTGGCAGCCAGCCTTGCTGTGCTCGAATACCGTACGTTGCTTGTTGATGCCGACCCTCAGGCTAATTCAACCTCTGGTATTGGTTTCGACCCACGCACTATTAAAGAAAGTATTTACGAGTGTATCATCAACGATGTTGACCCTCGTGACGCTATACAAAAAACAGACACCCCTAACCTTGATTTATTGCCCGCGCATATAGACCTTGTAGGTGCTGAGATTGAAATGATTAACCTTACAGAACGCGAATACAAAATGCGTGCTGTGTTAGCAAAGGTAAAAGACGATTATGATTTCATAATTATCGATTGTTCGCCATCTCTGGGTTTAATTACCATTAACGCGTTAACAGCAGCTAACTCGGTAATTATACCTGTTCAGTGCGAATATTTCGCTTTGGAAGGCTTGGGTAAATTGTTAAACACAATTAAAATTGTGCAAAGCAGGTTAAACACTGGCCTTGAAATTGAGGGTATCCTATTAACCATGTACGATGTGCGCCTTCGCTTGTCAAACCAGGTAGTAGAAGAGGTAAAAACTCACTTTCAGGATTTGGTGTTTGATACCATTATTCAGCGAAATACCCGTTTAAGTGAAGCGCCAAGCTTTGGTGTTTCGGTAATTATGCACGATGCTAATTGTAAAGGTTCAATCAACTATTTGAATTTGGCAAGAGAGATTATTCGTAAAAACGGATTAGTAAAAGTAGAAGAAGAAAGCATAAAAGAAACAGTTAATTCATGACGTACCAGAAAAAAACAGGCTTAGGAAGAGGATTAAGTGCGTTGTTGGATGATTCTGAAGTAGGGCAGCCTGCCGTTGCTGTATCAAAACCTGAGCCTTCTATAGAGGTAAGTTTATCTCCGTCTCCGGGCAATATCAGTTTTATTAATGTTAGCCAGGTTGAAGTAAACCCCTTTCAGCCGCGTACTGAGTTTGATAAAGAGGCTCTTCTGGAGCTTGCAGACTCAATTAAGCTACAAGGGCTTATTCAGCCAATTACGGTAAGAAAAAATGGTGAGAATAGCTATCAGTTAATTTCCGGAGAGCGCCGTTTAAGGGCATCTAAACTTGCCGGAATTGATGCTATTCCGGCTTATGTGCGTACTGCTAATGACCAGCAAATGCTGGAAATGGCACTTATCGAAAATATTCAGCGCGAAAACTTAAACTCCATAGAGGTTGCATTAAGTTTCCAGCGGATGATTGATGAGTGTAATTTAAAGCAGGAAGAGCTTGGCGATAGGGTAAGTAAGAACCGCTCAACAGTTACCAACTATTTACGTTTGTTAAAGCTTCCTCCGGTAATACAGGCATCAATTCGTGATAACCAGATTACTATGGGCCATGCTAAAGCTATTTTAGGGCTGGACGATGTGGATAAGCAATTATATGTACACGATGAGGTAATTAAAGACGGCCTTTCGGTTCGTAAGGCTGAGGAACTTGTTCGCCTGATTCAGCAATCTGGCTTAAAGAAAAAAACACCAGCTAAAGAAGAACAGGTTTCTTTCGAGTATCAGAAAATTCAAGATGACCTTGCTTCTAAATTTGCTACTAAAGTGAAATTGAAAGTTCAGGGTAAAGGAAAAGGGGCAATCGAAATTCCTTTCGTATCAGAGGATGACCTAAGCCGAATTCTAGAACTATTAGATTGGTAATGTACAATTTGAGGATTTTTCTGGCAGTTGTGGCCCTTGGCATTGCATCGAATGCTTTTTCCCAGGTTATCCCGGGTACTAACACTCCGAAGGTTGATTCTGCAATGATTAACCCCGACGCCAAAAAAGACCCTGCTTTTAATCAAAAAAGAGATTCGGTTGTAAATTTAAGGTCTGCCCGCCCTAAAGAGGCGAAGCCAGCTGTTGTAAAAGATTCTGCCCGCCTGGCTTTAGAGCGCTTGCCGCGACAGGCTGTCTTGAGGTCGGCAATTGTGCCGGGCCTTGGCCAGATTAAAAATGGCCGATGGTGGAAAGTGCCTTTTATCTATGGCGGATTTGTGGGGCTTGGGCTGATAATTGATTTCAATCACAGATATTACAAGGATATTTTAAGTGAGTTGCAGTTCCGAAGAAATAATATTGGGCAAACCAGTACTTCCATATATGCCGGGTTTGATGACCAGTCGTTAATTTCTGCAAAAGATTATTACAGAAGGACACGCGACCTAAGTTTCCTAGCTTGCGGGGCTTTGTATGCTATAAATCTGATTGATGCTTATGTAGATGCCAAATTTTTCAGGTATGACATTAGCGATGACCTTGCCATAAAAATATATCCATCGGTAACCCCACAACTTTCATATGCTTATACAACGCCGGCTCCGGCTTTGAAAATAAAAATATCATTATGAAGCCATCGTTCCACAATGATGGCTTCATTTATGAAATGCCAAACCAATATCAACCTTATAATTTAACAACGAAAAAGTATTAAGATGAAAATAGCCCTTTTAGGTTATGGAAAAATGGGACGCATTATTGAGAAGTTTGCAATAGACCGCGGCCATGAAATTGTTCTTAAAATAGAGGAAAGCAACTTAGCCGAACTAACTAAAGAAAACCTCCAAAAAGCTGATGCAGCTATTGACTTTAGCACACCCCATTCGGTAATTGCAAACATTGAACTTTGCCTTGATGCTGATACTCCCATAGTTGTAGGTACTACCGGATGGTACGATCAAATTGATGAGATAAAAAGTAAAGTTGAAGCTGGTAACAAATCCTTATTGTATGGCTCTAATTTTAGTGTGGGAGTAAATGTATTCTTCTTTGTAAATAAAATATTGGCAAAGATTATGAATAACTATCCTCAGTATGATGTGCAGGTAGAAGAGATCCATCATACGCAAAAACTGGATTCTCCCAGCGGTACAGCTATAACTATTGCCGAGGGTATTATCGGCGGGCTTGATTCCAAAAAGGAATGGGTGAATGAATTAGTTGGCGGTGAGAACCAAATAGTTGCTACGCCGGCGCAGGTTTTGATCGAGTCGCACCGTATTGAAGAAGTACCTGGAACTCATACCGTAGTGTACAGCTCTGAAGTAGATGATATTGAGTTTAAGCATACTGCCCACAGCAGGGCTGGTTTTGCCCTTGGTGCAGTGCTTGCAGCAGAATGGCTGAAGGATAGAAAAGGCTTTTACACCGTAAAAGAAATGTTCGATTTTAATATTTAAATTAAACCTTAATGACATCAGAAAACGGATGGCTATTGTACTTGGTTCCGGTATTGGTACTGTACATTATCGGGCTGTACAAATTATTTGAAAAGGCTGGCCGTAAAGGCTGGGAGGCTATTGTCCCTTTTTATAATGTGTACATTATGCTTCAGCTAACAGGTAGGCCAAAATGGTGGCTTGTGTTGTTTTTTATTCCGGTGATAAACGTTATTGCATGCATAGCTCTAATGCTCGACTTTGCCAAGAGCTTTGGTAAATTTGGCTTCTGGGAGCATGCCGGCACTATTATCGTGCCTTTTGTGCTATTTCCAATTTGGGGTTTCGATAAGGATACTCGTTACCTGGGGCAGGCAGTTACTGAAGAATTTAAAAAGGCACATCCTTATAAAAAGGGCGCTGGCCGCGAATGGGCAGATGCTATTGTATTTGCAGTTGTTGCTGCTACATTAATTCGCAGTTTTTTGCTCGAAGCCTATACCATTCCCACAGGTTCTATGGAGAAATCACTTTTAATAGGCGATTTCTTATTCGTGAGCAAGGTAAATTACGGTGGCCGTGTGCCTATGACCCCGGTTGCATTCCCATTTGCTCACCACACCATGCCATACTCAACCAATTTCAAAGCATATTGGGACGGCATTCAATTAAAATATCATCGTTTGCCTGGTTTTGAAAAGGTCAAACGTGGTGATGTAGTAGTGTTTAACTATCCCGAGGGTGATACCGTGGTTGTTGAAACTCAGGCAGATGCCAGTTATTATCAGTTGGTAAGGCAGTTAGGCAGAGACGCGGTGCGTTCAAACCCGAATTTTACCATTATCGAGCGTCCTGTTGATAAACGCGAAAATTATATTAAACGTTGCCAGGCCATTGCCGGAGATACTTTGCGAATTATTAATGCACAGGTATATGTAAACGGAAAGGCTGCAGAAAATCCGCTTGAGGGGCAAAAAATGTACTATGTAAAGTCGAACGGATCCGATTTTAACCCTCAAACATTGCAGGACATGAACATCACTTTCAATCCGGTAACAGCGGATGAATACCAGTTTATCATGACCCGCGAGCAGGCTGCTGATATTAAGAAATGGGCAAATGTAAAAGAAGTGCGCCCGGTTATTAAACTGGAAGGCGACTTTGACCCTTCTGTTTTCCCGCATGATTCACGGTTTAAATGGAACCAGGATAATTTCGGGCCTTTGGTTGTTCCTAAGAAAGGATGGACTGTTAAGCTAGACAGCACAACAATTCCTTTATACAAACGTGCTATTCAGGTTTATGAAGGAAATTCGGTGGAAGAAAAAGGTGATAAACTTTATATCAATGGCAAATTAGCCAACAGCTACACCTTCCAGATGGATTATTACTGGATGATGGGAGACAATCGCGATAACTCATTAGATTCCCGTTTTTGGGGCTTCGTTCCACAAGACCATATTGTAGGCAAAGCCTTATTTATATGGATGAGTTTAAATGAACATGGTAGCTTCCTGAGCAAAGTGCGCTGGAACCGTCTCTTTATGGGAATACATTAGAAATAGAATAGAAATTAGCGGGGATTATTCCTACCTGCAATTAGCGAAGCCCGGTATTTATTGCCGGGCTTTGTTATTTCTTCAATTCCAATCCCATCTGTTAGTTAAAGCCGAATGTTATTTATTTAGTTGAGGATAGCAATCCATCGGGGTTTCATCTATTCTCCAATCTCCACCCTTCTTAAAGCCTTCTCTGCCGGCCCAGTGAGTACCTGCCCATCAATATCAAAACGGGAGCCGTGACAAGGGCAATCCCAGCTTTTTTCTGCATTGTTCCAATTTACAATACATTTGGCGTGAGGGCATACAGGACTTAATGCATGTATCTCTCCCGCAACGTCTTTGTAGATCGCCAATTTATGATTGTGGAAATCAATTACCGCACCACTATCAGGGGGGATGTCATTCAAGGAGGAAATATCTTTTATAGAGAGTCTGTCGTTAATGAAATGGTAGGCAACATCCAGGTTCTCTTTTACAAAATCTGCAAAACCTGCTACCGGTTTAATTCTGGAGGGGGAAAATAATTCTGCGTATTTATTCTCCTTCCCTAAGATTAAATCCTTTAAAATTTGTGCCGATATGCTACCCAGGATAATGCCGTTGCCTCCAAAGCCAGTTGCGGTATAGACGTCTTTATCAAATCCTGGAAGCTTGCCAATATACGGCAGCCCATCTGGAGATATGTAATATTGGGCCGACCACTTATAGTTTATCGAGGCGGTATCGTAATGTGTTTTCAGATAATTTTCAAGGGAGGCAAAGGCTTCATCAGGGTTGTCATGCCCGGTTTTATGGTCATCTCCGCCTATAATCAAAAATTTCTTGCCATCTAGTTCCTGAGTCCTGAAATAGTGGTAAGGGTTTTTCATGTCATAAGCCAGGCCATCCGGATAATTGCCATCATTAAGCCTTGCTGCTAGGGCATAGCTTCGGTAAGGGGCACATCTAAAGTGCAAAAGGTTTATTCCAGGAGGAATGTGCGTGGCATACACTATCCGTAAGGTATTAATAGATAGCGGCCCCGAAGTAGCCACATGAAAATCGCCTGTATTCTGCACTTCTGTAATTGCCGCTTTTTCAAGAATAACTCCACCCTGGGCCACAAACTCTTTAGCTAAGGCATAAATGTACTTAAGAGGATGGAAGCTGGCTTGTCCGGTAAAACTCAAAGCCCTTCTAAATTCCAGGGGAAGAGGTATTAAATTGGTATAGTTAACGTTAACGTTGGCCCTTGCAGATGCTTCTAAAATTTTTTGAAGTTCTTCTTCCTCCTGTGGGGTTTCTGCAAAAAGATAGCCATTATGGTACTCGAAGCTGCAATCTATGGCATATTTATCAACTAGCGATTTTATGATCAGGATGGCTTCCTTACAAGCATCGGCAGCCAGCTTCGAGCCATCAACCCCAAAATTTTCTTCCAGCTGATTATAAGAAGTATCTAAAAATGTATTGATGTGCGACGTCGTTCCGCCGGTAGTTCCATAACCTAGTGTATGCGCTTCGGCCAGAATACATTTTTGGCCCGCCTCCTGTAATAATAAGGCAGTGGTTATGCCGGTAATTCCACCACCAACAATGAGGTTGTCGAAAATGTCTCCCTCATTAAAGTTGCCGGAGTCCTGCAGGTAAGAAACTCCTTTTTGCCATATGCTTACAGTACTCGAATCCCTTTGTACTCCAAAACTGTTTTCGTCCAAATTTTCCATAGAGAGATTTTTGTAATATAACCTTGCCAAATGGTTTTGGGTTTGGGCCTGGCGGAGATTGCCAATTACAGGCTACATAAAGCTGCCAGCGCAAATTTTTGTAGTTTAGCGAAGTGAAACAGCCTAAATGGCTAAGGATGTCTGTGATTTACGATTTAGTACCATATCTGAATCATCAATCACGCTTGAAGATGGGCACCATGCTGCATCTATATAAAACAAAATTTTAATGAAGAAAGAAAGACCGACCATATTAGTTGTTAATGATGATGGTATCGATGCGCCTGGTATACAGACTTTGATTGAGGCTATGAAGGATCTCGGAAAGGTAGTGGTTGTTGCGCCGGATGGGCCACAATCCGGAATGGGGCATGCAATAACTATAAACAAGCCGCTTCGTTTAGATAGGGTGCATATCTATCCCGATGTAGAGATGTATAAAAGTTCTGGAACCCCGGTTGATTGTGTTAAACTTGCTGTAAATAAAGTATTTAAAGGGAAAAAGCCCGATCTGTGTGTGTCGGGAATAAATCATGGGCTAAACCATTCTATCAATGTAATTTATTCTGGCACCATGTCCGCAGCCGTAGAAGGAGCGATTGAAAGTATTCCTTCCGTTGGCTTTTCTTATGATGATTTTACGTATGACGCCGATTTTAAGCAATGTGTACCTTATATAAAGCTTATAGCAAAACAGGTTTTGGAACAGGGATTGCCACACGGAACACTGCTAAATGTTAATTTTCCTAAAACTCAAGCTATTCAGGGTATAAAGATTTGCAGGCAGGCTAATGCTAAGTACGCAGAAGAATTTGATGAAAGGTTAGATCCACATAAGCGTAACTATTATTGGTTAACAGGCGTTTTTCAACATAATGACAAAGGTGAGGATACCGACGTTTGGGCTTTAAGCAATAATTATGTTTCGGTGGTACCAGTCCAATTCGACCTTACCGCCCATCATGCAATACCTTACTTAAATAACTGGCAATTAGATGTTAAATAGAGATAATGTTTGGCTGGGCACAGCCCTTGGTTTAGTGCTTCCTGCCATAGCCTTTATAATTGTTGAAGCGTTAAAAAACAATTTTGCTTATTTAAAAAAAGCGGACCTGCTTTATATTGGCTGTGTTGCCCTTAACCTCCTCATAGTAAAATACTATTCTAACAAGTATATGGAGAATACCGCCAGAGGTATTATTGGCTCCACGTTTATATGTGCTTTTATATTCTTTTATTATAAAGTGCACGCATGAGATATTACATGATTGCAGGTGAAGCCTCTGGCGACTTGCACGGGGCAAACTTAATGAAGGCACTTAAGCTGGAAGACTCTGAAGCTCAATTTCGGTTTTTAGGGGGAGATCTGATGATTGCCCAAGGCGGTGATTTGGTAAAGCATTACAGCGAAATGTCTTATATGGGTTTTGCGGAGGTTTTAATGAACTTGCCAGCCATTCTGCGAAACTTAAAGAATGCAAAAGCTGATTTATTAGCTAATAGGCCTGATGCTTTGATACTAATTGACTTTCCTGGCTTCAACCTCAAAATTGCAGAGTTTGCCAAATCTAAAGGCATTAAAGTTTATTACTACATATCGCCTAAAGTTTGGGCATGGAACCAAAAACGCGTTTTAAAAATTAAAAAGGTTGTTGATAAACTATTTTGCATCCTGCCTTTTGAAGTTGAATTTTTCCGTACATGGGGAATGGAGGTTGACTATGTGGGAAATCCCTTGCTGGATGCGATCGCGGCTTTTAAGCCAGATGCCCAGTTCAAACAAAAACATGGCTTGGTAGAAAAACCAATAATTGCCTTATTGCCAGGCAGCCGTAAACAAGAGATTCTTAAAATCTTGCCTGATATGTTGCAAACAGCAAGCCGCTTTGCCGATTATCAGTTTGTTATTGCAGGCGCTCCTAACTTTGGCCCGGACTTTTATAAAGGTTTTGTAGGCAGTCAAAAAATACCTGTGGTATTTAACGACACTTATAACCTCCTTGCAAATGCAAAGGCGGCTATTGTAACATCAGGTACAGCGACCCTCGAAACTGCATTGTTCCATGTGCCTGAGGTAGTGGTATATAAAACAAGCGCTATATCGGTATTTATTGCCCGCATGGTTATTAAGATAAGGTTCATTTCTTTGGTTAACCTTATAATGGACAAGTTGGTAGTTAAAGAACTAATCCAGGAAGATTGCAATCCGGACAAAATAGGAGAGGAGTTACAGGAATTGGTGGGAGGAAGCTACCGCGATGAAATGCTTCAAAACTTTAAGCAACTCTCAGAAAAAATGGGATCTCCAGGCGCGTCCGAGAAGACAGCCCGCCTTATAGTAAAAAGCCTGGTTAAAAACTAAATTTTTAACCAGGCTTCAATACTTATTAAACCTACTAGTAAAAAAACCTTAGAGTATATCGCCTTCACAAACACACCAGCCAAAATACCCTTTTCGTTTAAACCTTTTAGAAATTAGCCTCTGCGCTCAAATCTGCTTCTCTGCTGATTTCTAACCGGTACTAATGCAGGTTCTTTTCTTTTCAATCCTTCTACAACATCCGATATCAACTTTTTCAATTTCTCAAACATAACCAACCCCTTTTCTAGTATATTGTAATTTAATAAATATCTAATACGCTTTTAAGTTATAATAAGTATTCAGCTTCTGAATTTTTTTATAATTTCTTAAAAGTTATGTTTTATTACGAATTATTTATTACAAGGTTGCGGATTTTTAATTTTATTGCTCTGCTGACTCCCAATTAAATGCCTGATTCTCAGAAGGGCTTTTGGCTTGTTGCATAATGGCCCTTAACGATTTAACCTTAGCATAATTGGAACTTGCAATATTATTTTTCTCAGCCTTGTCTATACTCAAATCGTATAACTCCAGTATCTCTGCTTTTCCCTTCTCCTTAAACCTGATTAACTTCCAGTTACCTTGCCGTACCGCTTCTTTAAGGGTGCCGGTTTCATTAAACTGCCAATACAGATAATCGTGCTGTTTCTGAGTTTTCCCTGTTAATGCGGGTGCAAAAGAGATGCCATCGATATTATTAGGCATAATACTGCCTGTTAGGCTGCCTATTGTGGGTAATATGTCCCAAAATGCCCAAATATCTTCCCTGGTTTTCCCCACAGGTACCTTCCCTGGGGCTTTTACAATGAGTGGAACCCGAATTCCGCCTTCGTATAAATCGCGTTTTACCCCTCTAAATTCCGCGCTACTATTAAAAAATGCCGGGTCACCGCCGCCTTCTTCATGCGGGCCATTGTCACTGGTGAAGAAGATGTAAGTATCATTTTCCAATCCTAAATCTTTAACCTGTTTTACAATGCGTGCTACATCTTGGTCCAGGCGGTACATCATAGCGGCAAAAGCAGCATGTGGCTGAGCTTGGGAAGAGTAGGAAGTACCTTTTCTAAGAAATGGATTCTCTGGTGGATATTTACTGCTACCATCGCTGTTCTGGAATTTCTTCATTAAGTTGTCCGGCACCCGCAACTCTGCATGTGGCAGAGTGGTAGATAGGTACAAAAAGAATGGCTTTGCACTATTTTCTTTGATGAAGCCCAGCGCATTCTCCATAACCAGGTCCTGAACATATTTATTCGAATCTATGCTCACTTTTTTCAGTTGCCTGTTTTTAACCTCATACAGGTAGTCTGTATAATAATGATGCGCATGGCGTTGCAGAAGATAGCCATAAAAACTATCAAAGCCTTTCAATTGCGGAGCGCCTGGTTCATTTTCGAGGCCCAGCCCCCATTTCCCAAACATGCCAGTGGCATACCCTGCGCTTTGCAGGCTTTGCGCCATGGTGGTGTCTTGTTCTCGTAAAGAAACATTGCCATTGCCGCGAATATAGGCATGTCCCATGTGTTTGCCTGTCATTAGTGCTGCACGAGACGGGGCACATACCGTATTGCCAGCATAGAAGTTGGTGAACTTTGTGCCTTCTTTTGCCAGCTTATCAATATTTGGAGTACTTATCGGGCTTTTAGGGTTAAAGCATGAAATATTACCGTAGCCAAGGTCATCTGCAAGGATGAAAATAATATTGGGCTGTTTTTTTGTTTTTGGTTGTGCTTCTGCTTTGTTTAAAATGATGAATGATGCAAGCAGTAAAAAACTGAAAATCTTCATGTTGGGAAACAAATACTTTATTGGTTATAGTGGCAAACATAGTTATTATGTTTACTTCTTTCATAAATTTTGGCTTTCTTCGCATCAATTTTACAATAATACGGAGATGAAAGCTTTTCTATTTGACTTGAACGGTACAATGATAGACGATATGGACTACCATACTGATACCTGGCATGAGATTTTGAACAATGATTTGGGCGCCAATCTAAGCAGAGAAGCTGTGAAAATGGAAATGTATGGGAAAAACCATGAACTGCTGGTGAGGGTATTTGGTGAGGAAAAATTTTCGGAGGAAGAGAAAGACCAAATATCATTTGAAAAGGAGCGCCGCTATCAGAAAACGTTTAAACCACATTTAAAGCTGATTGATGGCTTAGATAGGCTTCTTGAGAGAGCTGATGAGAAAGGAATTAAAATGGCAATTGGTTCGGCAGCCATTACATTTAATGTAGATTTTGTATTGGATGGTTTAAACATCCGCAAATACTTTCCAGTGGTTATTAGTGCAGACCATGTAGCTGTTAGCAAGCCGGATCCCGAAACATTTTTGAAAGGCGCCGAAGGTTTAGGAATTAAGCCCGAAGATTGCATCGTATTTGAAGACAATCCGAAAGGCGTTGAATCTGCTCGCCGCGCAGGAATGAAATGTGTGGTATTAACCACCATGCACGAAGAGTACGAATTTGCCGGCCTGGATAACATTTTAGTTTTTGTAAAGGACTATACCGATCCGTTCTTCGAAGATTTTTTGAACTAATTACGGTTGGTAACAATTCTTTAAATGCTTATCTAAATGTAAAACACCTTATGTTTAGTCAATTAAAAGCCTGCTTAAATGCAATTATAGATTTTAACACTCAGGAAGAGTGGGACGCATTGCAATCTCGATTAACATATAAAATTGTTAAAAAGGGCGAGCGGGTTTTAACAGAAGGCGAAGTGGAAAACCACGTGGTTTTTATTAATAAAGGTCTGTTAAGGCTTTATTACTACCACAAAGAGAAAATGTACACGGCAAAGTTTTTTACTGAAAATACCTTTGCCTCAGCGTATGAGAGTTTTTTGACAAGGGTGCCTTCTGTACATTCAATTGACGCACTTGAAGATTCGGAACTGTTATTCCTTAAATATGACGATCTGCAGTGTCTGTTCAAAAGATACCCTGTTTATGAGCGTCTTGGCCGGTTGGTTGCCGAAGATCTATTCATTTATATATGTGCAGACAAGAAAAGGTTTATTCAAACTCCCGAAGAACAATACAGGGATTTTGTAAAGAAGTACCCTGACTTGCTTCAACGTGTGCCCCAATACATTATTGCTTCTTTTATGGGAATCACGGCAGAGACATTCAGCCGGCTTAGAAAGCGGATGTCTAAAAAGCATCTTGATCAGGATCAAGAACGTAAGCATGCTTTAGCTTCTTGATCCTAATCAAGTGCAAATGAAAGAGGAAGTAAATAAGTTTGCTTCATAATTACTTTAATTATGAAGCAAACTCTTAAACTCTCGCTTTTTCTCCTGGCAATTCTTAATGTACCAGTATTGGCTCAGGAAAGTACCCAGATGGTAAAAGGACTGGTTACAGATAAAGCCTCAGAAAAGCCACTATCCTATGTTTCGGTAAGTGCCGCCGGTATTACCGCCCAAACAGACTCCCTAGGCCGTTACTCTTTAAAAGCCGTGCCTGTGGGACGTATTCAAATAACATTTCAGCGAGTTGGTTATAAAAAAGTAAGTATTCCTGAGTTACTGGTTACCTCGGGCAAACAGGTCGTTTTAGATGTAGCACTTGAAGAAAATATTGCCAGTTTAGCCGAGGTGAGGATATCTTCGGGCCGTTCTTTAAAAGGCATTGCGAGTAATGAATTTGCAGGAAGCAGCGCAAGATCTTTTAGTACAGAAGAGGCTTCACGCTATGCTGGTGGGCGCAATGACCCGGCGAAACTTGCCAGCAATTTTGCTGGCGTGTCCACTACAGACGATTCCAGGAATGATATCGTAGTAAGGGGGAACTCGCCATCTGCAGTTCTATGGCGAATGGAAGGTATCCCAATTCCTAATCCAAACCATTTTACTACTTTGGGTACCACCGGGGGCACAGTTAGTGCCTTAAATACTAACGCTTTAAAAACATCCGATTTCTATACCAGTGCTTTCCCGGCAGAGTTTGGTAATGCTACCGGGGCTGTTTTTGATATTGGCTTAAGAAATGGCAATCCTGATAAGTTTGAGACAACCCTGCAGATGAATGTTTTTAGTGGCCTGGAAGCATTGGTTGAAGGCCCCTTAAGCAAATCGAGGAATGGAGCCTCCTTTTTGGTGGGCTACCGTTATGCTATGGCTAAAATAGGGCAGTCTATGGGGATGGATATTGGGACCAGTGCCCCTCCGCGCTATCAGGACCTTATTTTTAACCTCAATTTTGGTAAAGGCCGCCTGGGTAAACTTAGTTTATTTGGAATAGGTGGCTTGAGCGACATAAGCATGGAAGGCAAAGATGCAGAGGAAGACGATTTCTTTTTTAGTAAGAACGAGGACAGCTATTTCAAAGGAGGCTTCGGTGCAATAGGAGCAAAGCACTTTCTTGATTTGGGGAAAAATACTTTTATCAGAACAATTGTATCTGGCTCATACTTTGAGAATTCGTTCGATCAATACAACAGCAATCCATCTTTGCAAGAGCGGCGCCATGAGATAGAGCAGTCCACCATAAATACAGGCTGGCGGATGTCTTCTATTATTAATTCTAAAATAAGCGCAGCTTTGAATTTGCGGGGCGGTATTCTGGCTGAAGTTATTGGCTTGGACACCTATTTAAATACTCGCGAAAATCGGGCTGAATGGTTTACCCAAAGAAATTATGATGGAAGCTCTGTACTTTGGCAGCCCTTTATTCAAGGAAAATACAGATTTACCGATAAGTTATCTTTAAGTGCCGGCCTGCATGGAACCTTATATAATTTTAATGATACTTATTCAATTGAGCCCAGGGCTTCTGTAAATTATGCAGTATCCGATAAGCAGGCCCTAAGTTTTAGTTACGGAATGCATAGCCAGCTACAGCCGTTGCCGGTATACCTATATCGTGAGAAATTGCCTGATGGTACATATGATGAAAGCAATAGAGACCTTGATTTAACCAAAGCCCATCATTATGTTTTGGGTTATGAATGGCGCTTTGCACCAGACTGGCGTATAAAATCAGAGGTTTACCACCAATCGCTTTATGATGTTCCGGTCGAACAAATGTCTAGCGGCTTTTCAATTTTAAACGCCGGGGCCGATTTTACTTTTCCGGAGAAATCATTCCTGGTTAATAGGGGAACCGGCTCAAATTCAGGTGTTGAGCTAACTCTGGAGAAATTTTTCAGCAAAGGATTTTATTTACTAACTACAGGCTCCTTTTTTAATTCCAGATATAAAGGAAGTGATGGTATTAGCCGCAACACCACATTTAATAATAAACTTGTATTAAATACTTTGGCAGGCCGTGAATTTAAGTTAGGCAGAAATGAGAGGCGTACCTTTACCTGGGATGTGAAGGCAACTTACTCAGGAGGACGTTATTACACCCCGGTTAACTTGGCCGCTTCAAAAGCTCAAGGAAGGGAGATTTTGAACGAAAGTGCTTATAATTCGTTGCGATTGTCAGATTATTTCAGGTTCGACAGTCGTATGGGGTACAGGATGAACGGTAAATCCAGGAAAATATCTCAAACCTTTTATCTCGAATTCCAAAATTTAACCAATAATCAAAACGTATTTATCAGAAGATATAACGCAGAAAAGCAAGAAGTTGGAACCGTTTACCAAATCGGCTTCTTCCCTGATTTAATGTATCGGATTCAATTCTGAGATAAAACTGAGGATGGGTAAAAAATAAAAGCCGCTGGTTGAAGGCGGCTTTAATTGTGAATTTAGGTAACGAATATCGGTTAGTACCACGTGCTGGTATTATTTTTACTGAATCTCCAGGTCCATCTCAGCTGCTTGTACATCTTCCTTGCTGCCGTAGTCAACAACTCCGGTAACTGTATACTTTCCCTTCTCTTGCGCGGCTGGAATCGTAAATTTCATTTCCCGGGAACCGCCAGGTAGAATAGTGAAAGCAGCGGGCTTCAAGCGTTCTTTTTTTCCGGTTTTAAGGTTTACCAGTTCGACGTAGGCTGCGCAATCTAAAATAGCCTCCCCCGTGTTTCTTGTTAATATTGATATCACCTTGTCGGCTGAATTTGCCCCCGGTAGTTGCTTCATTTCCACAATTTCTGCTTGTTTAGAAGTAATGTTAGGTGGAGTTTGAAATAGATGGATTACAAACTGGAAAGTTTCAACTATCCCCATACCTACACTATTGCCTCCAAGCTTGGTAGCTTCAGATTTTTCTTTAGCAAGTTTTACTAGCAGCGTACCCCATTTTGCTTTATTTGATTCAGGCAGATTAGGTAGTTCCAATAGTATTTGAACATCTTTGGTCTGGCCTGGCTCGAGTTCAAAAAACGCCGGGTTAGCACTAATATATTTCGTAATTGAATTTGGGCTATCCCCTGCTTTTAGTAAGGTGGATTTTCCAGCACTTCCAGGAGCTGCAAAGTCTCCAAAAGTTAATTGAAACGACTGCTTTTTGGTTGAATTATTTGAAACTTTTAACGATTGTGCTTTTACAGAGCCAGGTGCAACTTTGTAATAAAACCTGCTGGGTGAAACAGATACCTGTTGGGCTTTTACGGTTAATCCCAAAAGCAGAAATAGAAAGCAGTTAATTAATTTATTCATTTTTCTTAGTGTTGTTATTGTTTTTCTCTATTAGTTTTCCTTGTTGGTCGAACTTTCTGATGTTTATTTTTCGTTTTTTCTCTCTGGCTATAAACGTAATGTTGTAATTGTCGGCAACAGTGAGCATCTCCACAATTATTCGTTTTTGCTCCAGCTCAAAGTTGTCGGGCAGGGCGCTTTCGTTAAGGCTTACCTGGTAAACTCCAACTGGCAGGCGTAAGGTAAATCTTCCGTCTTTATCAGTTAAGGTTGAGTATGTTTTACCCAGTGAATCCATTGCTGTTATTCTGATATTGCTTACGTCTATCCTCTTGTCAAGGTCTGCGGCTGTCTGGTCACGTTCTACAGCTAAAATTCCTGTTAAGTGAACTCCTTGATTTAGAGGCATAGGATACTTTAAGTCTTTTTCTAGCACAACAATTTGCTCGTTGCCTGCAAAGAACCCGCCGGTTTCAGACAATGGGTTAATGCTGATTCTGTAAGCTCCTTTTGGTAAGTTCTTGTATACTATAACACCAGCCTCATTAGTTACAAAATTTTCACCTACCTCATTCAGCCTGGTACTGGCGTTGCTGTCAACCGTTACCGGCTTAATGTTCACCAGAACGTTTCTAAGGCCTTTTTCATTTTTATCAAGCCTTCCATTTCCATTGATATCTTTAAAAATCTCGATAGTAAGATTGTGGTATTTCTTTCCAGATACAGGTACTCCAAGCGCTTTCTTTATACCTAAGCCAAAGAATAGGTTGCTAAAGCCCATGGAAGGACTAATTCGGTCTAGGTCAGGATTCTGAATGATATTAGGATTGTTTTTCTGAGTGTTGTTTATGTATTGCGCATAGAACTTGATTTCTGTTCCGTGTTTAGGCAGATAATAAAGTTCTGGCCTTAGGCTTAGCCTATTCCTTTTATATAATGTTTCGTAACTATAAACTATGTTCGGTTCAAACGTAAGCTTCGATTTTAACAGCCAGAACTTAAGATTGGTAGTGGTGTAGAAAGACTGTCCGTTGATTTTAGTTCTTGCAAATAATAACTGGTCGTAAATCTGGTAAGGCCCGTAGTAATATCTTATTGTCTGTGTAAGGCCTCTGTATCTTATAGAACTTCTTATCTGAGCCGTAAAATACGGATCTACATCATAATCGGGTAATTGATTATATGCGCCATATAGTGATAGGTAAAAGCGTAAGTCGCCCTTTGGCTGCGGGCGATAATCTACTGCAAATGCATCTGCAAGTGCCCTTAAATTAAAAGCTTCGCTATAAATATGTTTTAGTTTTAATGACAGGCTGTACGATAATGTGGTAAAGTTGTACCCTAGCTCATATTGTTCGTTGGCATTGAAAACTGCATTAAACAGAATTCCGGCTGGCGAATAATACTCAGGATTTTGAGATGAACTGTAATAGCTTGCACTTAGTGTCCTTTTATTATTAAAGCGGTACGATCCGTAAGCGCTAAGTGTTTTTATACCGCGATAACCAGTATTGAATTTGCTTCCAAAGGAGTTGCTAATACTGATGTTGATTTTTTTAAACGTTCCAGCATATAGCGCATAATATGCGTATCCTGTTTTGTTTATGGGTTCAATGCCGCCTGTGTACTGTTCAGTTGAGTAAACGGAATTCAAGACAATGTTATGGAACTTTAAAATGTTTAAACCAACTCTGTTACTGTATTGGGTGCTTGTAAATTTTAATAGTGCATCATCGCTCATTTGAATCTGGTTTTCAATTGAGTTTCTGCCCAACCTAATGGTATGCCCTGCCCCGTAACTGCTTCGGCTGGCAGAATTAAACAAAGTTGGTGCTTGTACATAGAAGGCACTTAATGTGTTGTTTTTTACAATCTCTTGAGATGCTTTTACTCCTTTCCCTGAATTGTTGTAGCCCAGACTTGCATTCCCGTTAATGTCGCCAACTTCGAATGTCGTTTTCGGTGAGGTATATCCCACGTAGTGTGAATTTCCGAGAAACGGTTGGTAATGGAAAAAATTGTCGAAAAAGAAAGTCTGAAACCTGTAATTTAAGCTTCTGCCTCTATCAAAGTTAGCGTTACCATATAAACTAAGGTTTAAAATTGTGGAGTTGTCCATGATGTTATCAATGGTTGCTTCTACAGTAAGTGGGAGAGAAGCCGATTGATGTTCTTTCAACTGAGCTAGGGCGGTAGCTTTAACAAAATCTACTGTGCCCCGCCAAACTTTGGTTGTTGTGTTGTCTTCCGTCTCATTTTGTGCTGTTATTTTTACAGGTAAAACATCATTTGGCTGCGTTCCTGAATAGCTTCCTACATCTTCTCGAAAAACGGTTTGTAACTGCTTTGTCTTTAATGTAGTGAATGTAATTATGGTATCTCGGTTTGGAGGAAGGCGTAAATTGTAATATTCTAATTTGCCCAAAGGATTGGCTGGATCTACTACTTTGATGCGCTTATCTGTTAAGAAGCTGAGCCTGATCTTTTCTTCAGCATTACCCTGGTTCTGTAGGCGTAGTGCAAAATGGGCAGAGTCGCTTCCGTTTAAAAAAAACACCTTTGTACTTAGTGCAGAAATACTCCAATTAGACTCTTGCTTAATAGACATATACCAAATAGAAGACGCAAACTGAATTCCGTTTTCGTCAGTAAGAAAGGCATTGATTACATGGTTTATCCGGCCTCCATTACTCTTTTGAGGTGTTAGGTTGATCGGGATAAAGATGGAATCCTGGGGGCTTAAGGTATATCGGCTCGCACGACTAAAGATCTGTTTCCAGCCATCGGGTGCAGATATATTTATATTGAAAGAAACCTCTCGGGATGAGTTGTTCTTGATTCTTACAACGTTTGATGCAAGTTCGTTGCTTGCTTGAATTGTCTTTTTTTCGGTAAATTCTAATTCAATGCCCTTTTTGACAGCAGTTTGCGCTAGGGCATTCATCTGTGAAGACAGATGCACCCATAATATGAATATAAACAAAGGGTAAAAAATCCTCATAGATTACAAATCCTGAACTAAAATGAAATCTACCCGTAATGAATAAGAGCCTGCCTTGTAGGTTAAGCCCGGAGTCGCTTTCAAGTCGACCTTGAAGGAATAGCATTGAGGTTGGCTGGTATAGGAGCCTGCCGCATTAGCACCTGTACTTCCACATGCAATTGCTGCATCGTCGGCGGATGTGCCAATGACGTAGGTAGGAGTGGCAATGTCTGTTAAATTGAAAAAAGATGAGCCCGTTTGGGATGTGTTTGATGTATTGGTTATTCTGGCCTGTAATATGCCTACTGGTATACTGGCATTTCCGGATGTGCCGTAAGCCGTGTTGATATCAAAAATGCCTCCGGTGCCAGTGGTAGTTCCAACATATAAGTCCCATTCAGTGCCAACACTCTCTACTTTTAATGTTAAGTAATTGGGGAGGATAATTCCGTTCTGATACTTTTCAATGGTATCGAAAATGAAACTATTATTAGGTGTTGTTTTTAATGCGAAACTTACCGATTGAGCAGCGAGCTGGCCATAAGATGAGAGCAAGGCGAGCATTAAAATGAGAGATAGGAATTTCTTCACTTATCAGTCCTGGTCGAATAATTGGCGATCTGTTAATTTAGAAAGAGAGGATCAGGAGGAGGAATAAACTTCCTCCTGATGAAAGATTTAAGCCTATAAATCTTCTATTAAAGCATAAACAACTTCAAGATAATAATATCCAGCTTGAGCATAACCCGGTGAAGCTAATGCTACTGTAGAGTTACTAAATGTAGCAGGAATGCCTGGTTTCAATCTGTAATGAACTCTGAACTGATTCGTTGACGGATTCGCAGCTGCAGTTCCTGGTTCATAAGACTCATTAAGTCCGCTACCTAACTCACCAGCAAGAAACTGAGTGGCAGTTGTTGGAACTCCATTCACAACTCCTGATCTTGCTAAGCCTTTTAAGCTAACAAAGTTGTTGAAATGGTTAAGAGGGGTACTTGCGTTGCTGTTCACAACTTTCATTTCCAAAATTTCAGCTGGTAAACTAGGCTGCCCGTTAGTTGAGTAAGATTCTACCTGAGTCCAGTTGGCGGTACTAGCATAGGCAAATAAATCCCAGGCCACGGTAGCGTCTACATCTAATTTAGTAGCGTTAAATTTTGTGATACCATTTGAATAGTCAGGAATAGATTTAAATGCGAAGTTTACATTTGGATCAGTAGTCATGTTCAGATTTAGAATGCCTTGAAGATCCATAGTCACATAAGCATACTCTTCATCTGATAATTGAGCGTAAGAATTTACCCCGAAGCCCAACATGGCCAAAAAAAGAAAAATTTTCTTCATTTTTTTTGTGGTTTAATTGTAAAATAAAAAGGTATATAAAATGTGATGTTTCTACTCATTAGTCCTTGATAAGGTTACATAAATGCCAAAAAAATGTAAAATTTTTTCACAGGTGTGAATTTTTGTCAGATGGGTGCTTTGTAAGCAACTGTGGATCAATTTGTTATATTTTTTATTGATATTGATTGGATGTGGAAAAAAAATACGGATGGGTGCAAACTAAATTAAGGCTTTATGCGTTAATCGGCTCCTTTGTGATGGGGACGGAATTGTATAATGGAAAAATAAAGAGGCAATTTATAAACTAATAACGAAAAAGAAAGGCCTGAAGCTATGCCTCAGGCCTTTCATAAGCTTTCAAATTCGATTAAGCTTTGTTTAGCTGATAGTAAACGTCGCTCCAGCGAAGGTCATTTTTCAATTGATATAAATCGGTGTTTTTGCCGATTTTCACAAACTCGATTCCTGCCATTTCTGCAAAATCCTGCATATGTTCAGAAGTTAAGTTTTGGCTGTAACCGGTATGGTGTGCACCACCTGCAAGAATCCATGCTGCACATCCAGTTTTCATGTCTGGATATGGTTTCCAAAGTACACGTGCAACCGGTAGTTTCGGAAGATCGTTTTTAATTTCAACAGCTTCTACTTCATTCACAATCATACGGAAACGGTTGCCCATGTCCACGATAGAAGCATTTAAAGCCGGGCCAGCAGCTACGTTGAATACTAAACGTACAGGGTCTGCTTTACCGCCAATACCTAATGGGTGGATTTCGCATTTTGGTTTTCCGTCAGCGATAGACTCACAGATTTCAAGCATGTGAGAACCTAATACCATTGGGTTTGATGGATCGAAGTGGTAAGTATAATCTTCCATGAAGGCATTTCCGCCTGGAAGGCCGCTTCCCATAACTTTCATTGCACGTACTAAAGCAGCTGTTTTCCAATCACCTTCTCCAGCAAATCCGTACCCTTTACCCATTAAACGCTGAGAAGCAATACCTGGCAGTTGAGCCATACCGTGTAAGTCTTCAAATGTATCAGAGAAACCTTTGTAGTTTCCATCCTGAAGGAAAGAAAGCATTCCTAATTCAATTCTTGCAGCATCTCTTAATGAAGAATATTGAGCTCCGCCTTTGCGTAAAGCATCAACAACAGCATAACGCTCTTCGTATTCTGCAGTTAATTTATCTACTTCGCTATCGCTGATTTGGTTGATTACAGATACCAGGTCTCCGATACCGTGAGTATTTACAGAGAAACCAAATTTTAATTCAGCTTCAACCTTATCACCATCAGTTACAGCAACGTAGCGCATGTTATCGCCAAAACGAACGAAACGTGCTCCTTGCCAATCGTACCAGCCAGCCGCTGAACGAGCCCATCCATTTAACTGATCTAATACCTCAGGATCTTGCCAGTGGCCAACAACAACTTTACGTACGATTTTCATTCTTGAAGCGATGAAACCGAACTCTCTGTCGCCGTGTGCACTTTGGTTTAAGTTCATGAAATCCATATCGATTGAGCCCCATGGAATATCGCGGTTATATTGAGTGTGTAAATGAGCTAGAGGCTTCTGCAGAGATTTTAAGCCTGTAATCCACATTTTAGCAGGAGAGAAAGTATGCATCCACGTGATGATACCGATACAATTTGGAGCAACGTTAGCTTGCTGGCAAAGTGAGTAAATCTCTTCTGTACTTTTTACTGTTGGTTTGAATACAACGCGTACCGGAATTTGAGACGCATTGTTTAACGATTCTGCAATTTCTTGAGAGTGCGCTGCCACTTGTTTAAGTGTTTCCTCTCCGTATAAGTCCTGGCTACCTGTTACAAACCAAACTTCAAACTTTTTAAGATCAGTCATTTTTTATGTAATGAATTACGATTTAGAATTTACGATTTACTTGTTGTTAAGCGATTGGTGAGGACACCAACCGCGGGAAAAGGCCGGAGCTGGTGTCCTCACCAGCTCCTTATAATGATTTAATATTTAGCTTATGATTGGCCATAGTAAGAGTGCGGCCCATGTTTTCTTTCGTAATGTTTCTTAATCAGAGAGTCCTTTAAGCGAGGGGCACCCGGATTAATTTGCTCTGTTAAGTAAGCCATCTGGGCACAGGTTTCTAGCACTGCGCTGTTATATACTGCTTTATCCGCAGTTTTACCCCATGTAAAAGGAGCGTGATTTCCAACAAGGATCATTTCAACTTCCTCATAGCTTAAGCCTTTATCTTTAAAGCAATCCATGATCTGGAAGCCTGTTTGATATTCGTAGTCTCCCTGGATCATCTCATCGCTCATAGGAGGCGCACATGGAATATCCGCAGTTAAATGGTCAGCATGCGTTGTTCCGTAGTTAGGAATATCGCGCTGGCTTTGAGCCCAGGCAGTGCCATAAGTGGAGTGGGTATGTACGATGCCGCCAATTTTCTCCCAATGTTTGTATAAAACAGCATGAGTTAAAGTATCTGATGACGGGCGAAGCTCTCCCTCAACTACATTTCCATCAAAGTCCACAATCACCATTTTTTCAGGTGTAAGGTCCTCATAAGGTACGCCACTTGGTTTGATAGCGAAAACGCCTAATTCGCGGTCAACCGCACTCACATTTCCGAATGTAAACAACACCAAGCCTAATTTTGGCAATTGCATATTGGCTTTGTAAGCCTGTTCTTTAATATGTTGATATCTTGACATTTTTGTGTTTTTTGAGCTGTCAGCTGTGAGCTATCAGCTATCAGATTTCAGCTTTGAGCTATCAGATTCGGACTTCAGATTTCAGTCGTCAGCTTCAGCTTCAGCTTTATCCTTCTACTGCTACTTCTTCTTTGCAAAAATCCTCAACAAAGGCACCTGCCTCGCTGTATCGCTGATAACGTTTTGCATAAACAGCAACACGTTTAGGATTTGGATGATACTCTGCATCAAATCCTTGTCCCATTGCCTCCATTGCGTCTTCAACTTTTGGGTAGATACCTGCTACAGTTGCAGCAAACATAGCTGCCCCGATAGCACAAGTTTGGTCTGATTTATGGATTTTGATAGGCATGTTCAATACATCGGCCATCATTTGCATAATGAAAGGAGATTTTCTGGCAACACCGCCTAAGCCGATTAAGCCTTTAACTGGGACTCCCTGGTCGTTAAAGCGGTCAACAATTTTCTTAGCACCGAAGCAAGTTGATTCTACAAGTGCGCGGAAAATTTTAACAGCATCAGTACCTAAATCCAAGCCGATAAATGCGCCTTTTAATAGTTGGTTTGCATCAGGAGTCCTTCTTCCGTTTAACCATTCGATAGCTAGCTCGCCGCCTTCTTCAACCGGAAGTTCGTTAGCTTTTTTGCTTAGCTCAGGGATGATTTTACCTTCAATTTCATCGATTAATTTATTTGCTGTTTCTGCATCGATTAATTGAGTTTGAGCTAGAAGGTTTTTTACAGGCCATGCCAATACATTTTTTAGCCATGCGTAAGCATCTCCAAATGCCGATTGTCCGGCCTCTAGGCCGATCATGCCCGGGATGATAGAGCCATTTACCTGTCCGCAAATACCTTTTACTAAAGTATCTTTTACTTCTGCTGCAGGGGCAACCAGCATATCGCAGGTTGAAGTACCCATTACTTTGCTTAAGTAGTAAGGTTCAATTTGTCCACCTACTGCACCCATGTGTGCATCAAAAGCTCCGATACCGATTACAACATCAGTAGAAAGCCCTAATTTCTCAGCCCATTCAGCACTTAGAGTACCTGCCTGCTCAGAAGCCGTATATGTTTTGTTTGATAACTTAGAAGTAAATCCAGCTAAAAGTGGGTCTAACGTCGCGAAAAATTCCTCGGCAGGTAAGCCGCCAAATTCTTCAGCCCAAAGGGCTTTGTGTCCTGCAGAACAAACACCTCTTTTCACTTCAGAAGCTTTTTTGCCGCCAGTTAACAAGAAAGGAATCCAGTCGCAATGCTCTACCCACGAATGGATTGCAGTGCGTACTTTTTCATCTTTTCTTAAAATGTGTAATAGTTTAGACCAGAACCACTCAGAAGAATAGATACCACCTACGTATTGAAGGTAGTTAGTAGCAAATTTCTCTGCATGTTCATTAATTTCAGCAGCTTCGCCAACAGAAGTATGGTCTTTCCAAAGCACAAACATGGCATTTGGGTTATTTTCAAACTCTGGTAAAAGCGCTAACGGCGTTCCGGCTTCATCAACAGCCACCGGCGTAGAGCCAGTTGTGTCGATAGAAATTGCCTTAATGTTCGCAGCAACGTCTTTGCCTGCTTTTTGCAGCGTTTCTTTTATGGTTGTTTCCAATCCTTCAACATAATCCAAAGGATGCTGGCGGAACTGGCTTTCTGATGCATTACAGAATAACCCTTTTTTCCACCGTGGATAATAAAACACTGATGCTGCAACTTCTTCTCCTGTGTGTGCATTTACAATCACCGAGCGTACGGAATCTGTTCCGTAATCTACTCCTATAACAAAACTTTGCTGGCTCATAATTCGGTATTCGTGTCTAAATAACACTTATTTTTTCAAAAATAAAAATCCTATGAATAATTTTACAGAAAAACTAATCT
>Ga0307408_100000567_pt1 | contig 31897 bp, 30 predicted proteins | sample 322Cmetagenome_FD_202116 | JGI IMG/M metagenome (GOLD analysis project Ga0307408, IMG submission 202116) | Maize rhizosphere microbial communities from greenhouse at UC Davis, California, United States - 322HYB-C-3 | ecosystem: Host-associated > Plants > Roots > Rhizosphere > Soil | place...
CACCACACTCTATGCGGGGTTGAGCCATATCAATACCCGCAGCCGCAACATCCTTACCGTTGAAGACCCGGTTGAATACCTGTTGCCCGGCATCGGGCAGACCCAGGTGAATACCAAGATCGATATGACGTTTGCGCGCGGTCTGCGCGCCATTCTCCGGCAGGACCCGGATGTGGTGATGATCGGTGAAATCCGTGACGCAGAAACTGCTGAGATTGCGATTCAAGCATCGCTCACCGGGCACTTGGTGTTATCGACACTCCATACCAATACCGCGATTGGCGCAGTATTGCGCTTGAAAGACATGGGCGTTGAACCCTTTTTGTTGGCATCCAGTATTGAAGTGGTGATGGCGCAGCGGCTGGTACGCGTGCTCTGCAGCCACTGTAAACAGCAGTACTTGCCGGTGGAGTCTGAGCGCGAAATGCTTAAACTGCCAGCCGATACTCCCATCTGGCGCCCGGCGCCGAACGGCTGCAAACACTGCAACCATCAAGGCTATCGTGGCCGCAAAGGTATTTACGAATTAATTGAGATCACTGAGCGCTTGCGCCACTTGATTCACGAGCAGGCCGGCGAGCAGGAGTTGTTAGCCGAAGCGCGTAAACACAGCCCATCTATGGGTGACGATGGCCGTCAGTGTGTACTCAATGGTATCACCAGCATTGAAGAAGTGCTGCGTGTGACCACCCAGCTGTAAGGGATATCAATCATGGGTGCATACAGTTACAAAGCGCTGACCGAAGAAGGCAAAACCGTCAAAGGCATACTTGAAGGGGATTCCGAGCGCCATATCCGCACGCAGTTGCGCGCCAAAAAGCTTAAACCGCTTGAGGTTGCTAGTGCGGGCGCAGGTACCGGCGCTGATGCCGGGTCTGGCGCTAGCGCAGGCATGGATATCTCCGCCTGGTCGCGTCGCCGCGCAGCCAAACTAAGTACACGCGACCTGAGTCTGATTACCCGCCAGTTGGCCTCGCTGGTCAAATCCGGTCTGCCACTCGATGAGGCGCTTCACGCTACCGCCAAACAGTCGCAAAAAGCCAATGTAAAACGTGTCGTATTGCAAGTGCGTACCAAGGTGTTGGAAGGTTTAAGCTTGGCACAGGCACTCAGCGATAATCCGGTCGCGTTTGACGATATGTACCGCGCACTGGTGCGCGCTGGTGAAGGCTCCGGTTTTTTAAGCCCGGTACTGGAGCGTTTGGCGGATTACACCCAAACCAGCCAGGTACTGCAACAGCGTATCAAAATGGCGATGATTTACCCGGTAGTGATGCTGGTGGTGAGCCTTGCTGTGATTGTCGCGCTGATGGTGTTGGTTGTTCCCAAGCTGGTCAAAATTTTTGAGCAGGGCAAGCGCGAATTGCCCGCGCTGACTGAAGGACTGATCGCCACCAGTAATTTTTTGATGAATTACGGGGTTTACCTATTATTTGCGTTAGTGGGCGTCCATTTTTTCATCAAACACCTAATGCGCGACCCCAAGCGTTTGCGCGCCTGGCATGTCGTCCAGCTCAAGTTGCCGGTGATTGGCGAGCTGGTGAAACAGATCAACTCCGCGCGTTTTGCCGCGACCTTGAGCCTCTTGTCAGCCAGTGGTGTGCCCCTCCTGCAGGCGTTGAATATTTCCGGTCAGGTGATGACCAATAAAATCCTGCAAGAGGCCTGCGATACGGTAGCGGCCTCAGTGCGCGAGGGGATGAGCCTGAGCCGCGCGATGGAAAATACCGGTCACTTTCCACCCTTGCTGGTGCAGTTGGTGGCCAGTGGTGAAACCAACGGCACTTTGCCGCAGCAATTGGATAATGCCTCCAAAGACCAGGAGCGCGAGTTGGAAATGATGTTGGGGGTGGCTATGGGCTTGTTGGAGCCGGCCACCATTATTTTTATGGGGGGCGCGGTGTGCGTGATTGTATTGGCGATCCTCACCCCTATTTTCGAAATGACCAAGCTCAGTTAAGGCGAATGGGCAGGGTTTTGCAGACCAGTTGATAGTGATGTTTCAGGAGACAGTCATGACAAAAAATATGAAAAGAAGTGCGATGAAATCCCGCCTGCAGCAAGTGGGTTTTACCTTGGTGGAAATCATGGTGGTGGTGATCATCATCGGCCTGCTTGCCGGTATCGTGGTGCCCAACGTGATGGACAACCTCGATAAAGCCAACGTGCAAAAAGCGCGCGCGGATTTCAGCTCGCTGCAAACTGCACTCAAGCTGTATCGTATCGATAACTTCAATTTCCCGACGACTGAACAGGGGCTGGAAGCGCTGGTGACCAAAAGCTCTATCGCACCTGTACCGCGCAATTTCAAATCCAGTGGCTACATCGACAACCTGAATAAAGACCCATGGGGCAATGAATACCAATACATGAGTCCAGGTGAAGGCGGCAAAGATTACGATATTTACAGTTTAGGCGCCGATGGGGTGAGCGGCGGCGAAGGCCAGAATGCTGATATCAGCGTCTGGGACGAACAATAGGTTTTAACCGCCAAGGGCACCGCCAGTGAAATCCAGCCAACGAGGCTTTACCCTGATCGAGATCATTTTTGTGGTCTTTATCATTGGTATGGCGGTGAGCGTGATTTCCATCGCGGTGGGTGGCAATGCTGCGGCCGACATGACCCGCAAAGAAGCCGAAGAATTTATGTTGCAGGCGGGTTATATCGCCGAGCAATCAGTGCTTAAGGGCGAGACCCACGGCCTGTTTGTGGAGCCGCGTCCGGCGCAGGATATCGATGGACAAGAGCAGTGGTGCTACCAGTGGCGCCGTGTGCGCGACCGCCAGTGGCAGGATCTGCCCGAGCTGGCCCAGCACTGTTTGGCAGAGGGGCAGAAGATCGATTTTGTGGTGGAGGATGAGCTCTGGGAATTTGATCCCGAGTTGGAATACCAGGAGCCGGTGATGGGCTTTTTCCCCAGCGGTGATGGGTCAGGCAAAATCGAAATCGCTATTTACGCCGAGCAATTGGCAAGCGGCGAGACGGCGGAAACTGAAGAATTAGAGTTGGATCTTGCCGGTGAGCTGCACTGGATAAGCGAGGAAAAACGGATTGAAGAGGAGCAGCGCGGGCGATGAAATTCTCTCTGTTGCATCGCCCGGCATCGCGCACTAAACAGCGTGGTTTTACCCTGCTGGAGGCCATGATTGCGCTGATGATTGTCGCTATGGCTCTGCCCGCTTTGATCACCTTGGTGATGACCCAGTTGGATGGTTCGGCAGCGATCCGCGATAAAACCTATGCCTATTGGGTAGCGGAAAACCAGCTGACACGGGTGCGCCTGTTACAACAGCAAAAAGCCAAAAAGACCTTGGCGGATTATAAAGTGCCGGAAAAAGATTCCGGCACCGTGGATATGATGGGGTTGCGCTGGCAGTGGCAACTTAAAACCATTGCGATGGATACCTTACCGGTTCCCGGTTTCAAGCGAATCGAAATTGCTGTGCGCCTATTGGGCAGAGCCGATGGTGCGAGCTTGGGCAACTCGGCGGTCGATGAGGACCAGCCAGCACTGGCGCGCTTGACCGGCTACATCGGTGACCCTGAAATTGTTGTGGTGGGCAACTAGGATGAAGCAGCCGCAGCCACAAGGACAACCGCAACTAGGATTTACCCTGCTGGAAGTAATGATTGCGCTGGTGATTTCGGCGCTGATCGCGGTCATGGCCTTCGAATCACTCGATGCGGCAGATGCTGGCGCCACGCGTACCAACGAGGTATTGAATGAAATCAATCGCCTCGACCGCGCTTGGCAAATTATTGCGGCGGATTTGCGCCACGTAATCCCCCCGGCAGCGGCAGATAAAAATACGATGTTTACGGCCGAAAGCCTGCGCTCTTCGGGCGAGGACGCCGATCAGTTGGTGTTATTGTTCAAGCGACGCGGCTGGGTCAACTTCTCCAACCTGCCGCGCAGCGACCTGCAGTTGGTGGGGTACCGAGTGACCGACGGCAAACTCTGGCGCGATTTTGTGCCCGAGCGCAACCTTGAGTTGTCTGATATTGACCTGGAAGAGGACGACGGTTTTCACCAATTGATGCTTGAAGATGTAGAGGACGTGCAGTTGCGCTTGTTGCATCAAGGGGCGATCACTTCCAAGGGCAAATCGGCGCTTGAAGACCGCGAATTTTCGGAAGATTGGCTGCAAAAATGGCCCGATAATACCCAGCAAGGTGCCAGCGCCCAGGATTTACCTCTGGCGGTAGAGATTACCATCGAACTAAAAGGAGTCGGCAGCAGTGTGCGTCTCTTCGCCATGCCTGAACAGCAGCAGTAATTTGCCCTGCAGTCCAAGCGCCGAGCGCGGTACTGTGCTGGTACTGGTGCTGTTAATTGTGGCGTTAGTGGCTGGCTTGAGCGTCAAGTTTGCCGCCCAATACCAATTGGGGTTGGCGCGCGCGGAAACACGCTGGCACGGTACCCAGGCTCGCGCGTTTTTGGAAGGTACTGAAGAGGTCGCCAAGTTGATGTTTCCCGAGGCAGATATCGATCCCACTATCGATTATCTGGGGGAACCCTGGGGCGGTGAAGTGCCGATTGAAGATGAGGGCGTTTCCGGCTTCGCCAAAATGACAGACGCCACCACCCAGTTCAATTTGAACGATCTGGCGCGTCCTATCGACCTCACCAAACCGGATGGGACTCCCGAGCGTTACAGTGAATCGCAGCGCCGCTTTATTCGCCTGTTGCAGACCTTTCCTGATCTGCCGCTCGACCAGAATCAAGCGGAAGTGTTGCTGGCAGGGGTCGTTGACTGGATCGATGCGGACGAAAATGAATCTGGTTCGGGCGGCGCTGAATCCAACTTCTACCAAGGCATGAAGGAGCCTTACCGCGCTGCCAATGCGCTGTTCAAATCCGTCGATGAGCTGCGTCTGGTGCGCGGTTTTAATGAAAGTCCGGTGTTGGTAACACTGTTGCAGCCGTTTGTGACTGTCTTGCCGGTGGCCGACGCGGGTTTGAATGTTAACACCATGGACTTGGTTGGCCCTTACGACAAAGGCATCAACAACCTGTTGCTATGTATCAATGGCTCCACTGACCTGGTGCCGATGAACCCGGCTGATATGGAGCAGTTTATCGCCAGCCGCAAGGAGCCGGGGTTTGCTAGTAAAGAGGAAATAAAAGCAGCGTGGGATGCTATGTTTGCCGGTAAACCATTGGATTTAGACGGGCTGAATACTACCACCAAGTATTTTTGGCTGAATTCGACGGTGCAATTGGTAGACCAGCGCCGCAGTATGCGCAGTCTGATGATGCGCGGCACGGATGATCCAAGCAAGCTCAGAGTCATCCGGCGCGATGATGTATTTGAATTACCGACCGTTGACCGCGGCGAAAAAGACGAAGACGGCGATACCGAATTGGTTGAGTAAGCCTTCATCCCCGTCTTTGAATAATAATGTGATTGAACAACAACCTGATTTAATAACGAGCTAGAGCAAATTATGTCCATGCAATTGGTGCTCTCTGTAACGACCTCCGACGACGGCAAAAGCCTGGCCGACAGCTTTCGTTGGTGCTGGCTGGGTGTCGATGGCGCGCCCGCGGCCGAAGGTGCCAGCGGCGACCGCGAAGCCCTGCGCGCTGCGCTCGGCGACAAACCGGCCAACCCGCAATCGGCCTGGGTCATATTGCCCGGCAGTCGGGTTAATACCCGCCAGTTGGAATACAGTGACAAAGAGAAAAAACACCTGCGCAATCTCCTGCCGTTCCAGTTGGAAGACTCGGTGGTAGGTGATGTAGAAGACCTTCACTTTGCCCTGGGCACTCCGGCCGATGGCAAAGTGGTCGTCGCCTTTGCCGATAAAACCTGGCTGCAGGCAGCCTTTGCGGAGCTGGCGGCTTTAGGTATCGAAGTCACCCGCTGTTGGACTGCGCCGCTGACTTTACCACTGGCTGCCGAAGCCGCTACTGATAGCGACAACCATTGGTCGCTCGGGTTGTATCAGGGACAGGTTCATCTGCGCTACGCCAGCACTATGGGGTTTAGTGTCGCCCAGCAACATGCGCGTATGGCGCTACAAATGCTACTGCGCGACCAAGAACGGGTCGATAGCCTGCCCAGCCTACATTTACGCGCCGCCTCAGAGGCGGATCTCGCCACCTTGGGCGAATTGATCCCCGCCGAGTTGCAAGCGTCTATTGCCAGCCAAACTCTCGCCGATGAGTGGGCGCTGGATTACAGCAATAGTTCGATTGACCTTTGCCAGGGTGACTTTTCCCAGCGTTTACCAATCGAGCGCTGGTGGAAACTATGGCAATCGGTGGCGATTTTTGCCGGGGTTTGCGTGGCGGTATATCTCGGCACCCTGATGTTCGAGATCCACAAACTCGGCGGCGAAAACTTGAAAATCCGCCAACAAATCGAAGCGACTGCGCGCAGCGTTATTACCCAGGGGCGCATTGTTGATGCTGAAAAACAACTCAATACCCTGCTTAAACAATCTCAACCAGTCGGCCAATCAGCCAGTGTGATGGCGCTGCTGACGCTGGTGCTGCCGCAGATTGCACAGGAACCGAATGTGCTGATCAAAGGGATTTCCTATGCTGGCGAAGCGGGCGAGTTAAATATCAGTATCCAGGCCGACAGTTTCAGCGCGTTTGAATCGCTCAGTGAAAAAATCCGTAGCCAAGGGCTAAATGCCGAGACATCGAGCTTTAACGCCCAGGGCAATGTGCAGACTGCACGTCTTAAAGTGACCAAGAATCCTTAACCGGTACGCCGTTATGAACCTGAACCAACTGTTGAACTTGCTCAATAAGTACAACCGCCGCGAGCAAACCCTGATCCTCGGCTGCGGTTTGGCGGTGGTGCTCTACCTGCTATGGCTGGTGGTATTTGTCCCTATCCAGAACAAGCGCGAGCAATTGCTGGCCGCCAATATCGCCTCCACCCAAACCCTCGGGCGGGTGCAGATTGCAGCGGCGCAAATCCAGCAACTGCGCTCCGCGGGCGCCAGTGCAAGCACCGATAATATCAGCGGGTTGATCGATACCACCCTGCGCGCCAATGGTCTCGCCATGAGTGGTTTCCAGCCGGGCGCCAATGGCGAAGCACGGGTGCGTTTGGATCGCGCCGCTTATGGCCCCCTGATGCAATGGCTGTACGACATAGAGTTTAAGCAGGGCATCACAGTGAGTGATCTGTCGATTGCCACCACTAACGAGCCGGGGCAGGTGACGGTGACCCTGCGCCTGCAAAAAGCCAATTAATAGTTTAACGTCCCTATCGATCGCTACTGGCGTGGCATCGATGAAACCCGCACACGATTGAAACCAGCCCTATGAGCCGTTTACCTACGTTGTTAAAAACCCATAAAAAACTCTGGATTCCGCTCGGGGTTGCCCTGTTTCTGGTGTTTGTGATCAGCAGCATTCCCGCCATCTGGGGAGCTTATTTGCTGACGCGCGGCACCGGCGTTGCCCTGAGCGGTGTGACCGGCACCCTTTGGAATGGCCGCGCCAGCTTGGCCAGTGTGCGCATGACCGAGCAGGAGTATTCGCTCGGGCAATTAAGCTGGAGCCTCAGCCCACTCTCATTACTGACTCTCTCGCCCTGCGCGCAGGTAACCACCAAATTGCCCATGCAACAATTTGACGGTGAAATCTGTGCTGGTTCCGGCGGTGCGGTAAAAGTACGCAATGCGGATGTGTCCCTGCCAGTGGCGTTGGTGCAAGCCAAAATTCCCGTGCCTATTCAGGGCCAATTTTCCACCCATATCGATGAACTCGAATTGCGCGGCAACGTCCTGCTTAAACTCAAGGGCAACCTCACCTGGAACGGCGCGCGCGTCAATACCGGAGCCAACTGGTTGGACATTGGCAGCTACGGCGCCGAGCTGAGCGACAACGGCAATAACGGTGTCAGCGCCAAGCTCTTCCAATTGGCCGGACCGGTGGATGTGAACCTGCAGATTGAATTGGCCGCGCCCAGTGGCGGTAAAGTCAGTGGCGAACTTGCAGCGCCCAAAGCCTTTTTTGAGGCGGCCAACGCTATCGATATGCTCGCAATGTTTTCCCGGGAAGATCGCGTCGATGAAGAGGGCAAAACCCACTATATCGTTGATATGAACCTCTGATCATCACCATGCGCCTATTGCTTTGCATCAGCCTGTTGATCGCCAGCCAACTCAGTCTGGCCAAATGGCACGGCGATGCGCAGGACATTATGGGTACCAAGGTCAGCGTTGCGCTCTGGTTTGAAGATGACCAAAAAGCCGAGCAGGCAGTCGCGGCTGTCATGGCAGAAATGCGCCGTATCGATGAGCATTTCAGCCCCTACATCGAAACCAGCGAACTCTATCGCGCCAACCAGTTGGCACCTAAAGCCAGCGCTAAAAAACCGCTGGCTATTTCACCGGAACTCGCGGCGATAATCGACAAAGCTAATCATTACAGTGCGCTGAGTGATGGCGCTTTTGATATCACCTTTGCCTCTCTTGGCCGCTACTACGACTACCGCAAAAAATTAACACCCAGCGAGCAACAGCGCGAGAAGTTGCTGCCTGCTATCAATTACCGTTTGATTCATCTCGACACAAAAAAAAATACCCTCTGGTTTGAGCACCCCAAGGTGTATATCGATCTGGGTGGCATCGCCAAGGGTTACGCCGTCGATAAAGCCATCGAGGTGTTGCAGTCGTTCGGCGTCAAACATGCCAGTGTCACCGCTGGTGGCGATAGCCGTGTCATCGGCGATAAATTGGGTCGCCCTTGGCTAATCGGCATCAAAAACCCTCGTGCCGATGCGGTCGCTATCACCTTGCCATTGGTCGATGTTGCGGTCTCCACCTCGGGTGATTACGAGCGCTACTTTATCAACGATAAAGGTGAGCGCGTGCATCACATTATTAATCCGCGCACGGGCAAATCGACCAACGGTATCAACAGTGTCACCATCATCGGCCCCCTCGGTTTTGATACCGATCCACTCTCTACCACGGTCTTTGTAATGGGGGCAGAAAAAGGCATGGCGCTGATCAATCGTCTGCCCGGTTTTGATGCGGTGATTATCACCAGCGATGGCAAAGTGTCCTACAGCAAAGGGCTTACGCCACCAGAATAAAGGTGTTTCCGCTTCGGCGTTATTCAGTTAATTCTTGTTTCATTTTTTATCTTATTTTTTAGGGAGCTGTAATGAAGTCATATATCGGAATTGCTGCGCTCAGCATTTTTTTGGGTGCCTGTGGCGGTGGAGGCGGTGATTCTTCGTCTGGCGGAGGAAATTCATCGCAACCCGCAGGCGAGATTGTCAGCAACAGTTGCGGTGGTGATGGCGTTCTTTTCAAGGATTGCGTCAACAAGAGTTGGGGGTCTTTAAAAGCGTGGGAGTATGAAATCAGAACGGGCCAAGGGCAGGGCTACACGACCGGAACCAATGCCAGTAATGTACAGTGGAAAGAGGTTGATTCACCAGCTGCAGGGCGCGGTAAGGTTTTGGAGGTTAGCTATGGAGCCAAGACGGGGCATAGCAGTCAAGTTTATATCAATGTTGATCCTGTTGACCGCAGCGCCTACGCGACGGGCAAGCTGAAATTTGATTTGAATGTGCAACATTTTGGTGACGCTTATGATGCACAACATGGACAGATGCTGTTTGAAGTGATTGTTGAGTGCGTGTGGCCTTGCTTGTCCCACTCTGCCAAGGTTCCGGTTAATTTTCTCAACCAGTGGCAAACCATCGAGCTGGACATTGCTGATATGGTGCGTGATGGCCTCGATCTGAAAAAAGTGGACACCGGATTTTTGATTCGCCCGTCGATAGAAGATGGTGTACAGACTGGCGTTTCCTTCCAAGTGGATAATATCCAATGGGTAAAAGGTACAGGCAGCATCAGTGCACCCAAGGATGTTTTCGCGGAGCACTTCAATACTCAGGAGTCAGCCGGCAATTGGAAGTTTGTGACCTATGATGGCGGCATTACCCAGACAGAAAAATATTTGTCGCAAGGTTTGGTCACTTTCCCTTACTGGATGAGCAGTATGGATCACTGGGCGCTGGAGTATGATCTTGGCAAAGCGATCAATATCAAAAACAAAGAAGTAAGTTTGCAGATTAAATTGGTATCGTCTGCCGCTCCGGATTTCAGGAGTCCGATAGAGTTTGCACTTATCGCAACCGATGGTGCTAACCGTCAGGCGTCTACCGAGCGTTTTAGTAGCCAAGGGATGATAGACAAGCAATGGCAACAAGTGAGCACCCGTTTGGGGAGCAGTTTTGCCGGTGGGTTTAATGCGGCGGATGTGCGCAAGCTTGCAATACATATTTATGCTACTGACCAACCTCTACCCTACGGTTATATCTATCTGGATACCATCCGTATCTCCGAATAGCCTACCTGCCCCTCTACTATTTGCATGCAGCGAAAGTAGAGGGGTTGTTCCTCACCAAAAACCATCTAAGCTTTCCCTAATTCTCACTTTTTGACTGGCCTTGTCACTTTTGTGCAGGGCTTGATCACCGCTCAAAAAAAATAACTCAAGCGCCAGATTAACTGTGCTGACTGTCACATCCAAGAAAGAGTTTGGCTTCTAGAATGATTCGTTTATTGTGGCGACTAATGCCAAGATCGCGCTTTACCTGCCATGGACAAGGCGCAGAACCTGTTGATAACGAAAGTCGTCCACCTAGAATTCGGAGAGAGAGCATGATCCACCCCCTGCGCCAGTGGTTTCGTCTGGCTATTTTAGTTTCCCTGTTGAGCTGTTTTCAGGTCTTTGCGCAGGCACCCGCCGAGAGCGCTGGGCAGGTGGAGTCGCTGAAAGAATCCGTACTCACACTCAACCGCGATCTGCTAATTCTTGAAGAAGAATTGCTCTATCCCGCCAGCAGCCAGGTGGCGGTATATGTGTCTATGGATTTGGGTGCTTACTTTGCGTTGGACGCGATCAAATTGGAAATCGACAATAAGCTGGTTGCGAGCGAACTCTATACCGATAAACAAACCAAGGCGCTGTTTCGCGGCGGTGTACAGCGTTTGTATCTGGGTAACTTAAAAGCGGGCGAGCACGAAATCAGCGCGTTTTTTACTGGCCGCGGGCCGCAGCAAGATTACAAGCGCGGTGCCAAAATTGTGATAGCCAAAGATCAGGAACCGATAGTGCTGGAATTGCGCATTGTGGATTCAAACGCGCAACTGCAACCTGTTTTTGAAATCAAACAATGGCAGATGTAATGCGCAAACCAACCTCCGCGTTGCGCTATTTTCTGATGCTTGCAGCAGTGGTGGCCATCCCTGCTGACGCTAAAGAAAAACCAAAAACCTCCGTGGCTGACTTGCGTTACGGCGTAGCGCTTTATCATTATTATCAACAGGATTATATCGCTGCGCTTGCGGAGTTGATGGTCGCGGATACGCGCGATGGTATTCAAGGCCACGGCGATAACCCTGAATTAATTGCTGGCGGTGTCAGCCTCGCCTTTGGTATGCAACATCACGCCGAGGGTGTGTTCCAACAAATCCTGCAAGATGAGCGCCGCCCGCAATCAGTGCGCGACGCCGCCTGGTTTTATCTCGGCAAGTTACATTACACCCGTGGCGATTGGGCTGCGGCCGAGCAAAGTTTTGCGAGGGTCAGCACTGAATTCAAACCATCGCTGCGCGCACAGATGCAAGCGCTGCAAATTAATATCCGTATCCGCAATAAAAACTATGCCGATTTGACCCTGGATAATATCGATGCCGATGAGTTGCGCGCATGGAGCCCCTATACCTTTTACAATTTAGGTGCGGCGCACGCACGTGAAGGCGATTTTGCCAGCGCGCAGAAATTTTTCAGCGAGTTGGCAGGAATAGACATAGTAGAAAACCCTCTGCGCCGCAAAGAGCAGTGGGCTCTGCAAGATAAAGCTTACACAGCGATTGGTTACTCTTATCTCGCGGAAAAAAAATACGCCGCTGCCATTCGCGAATTTACCAAGGTGCGGCTCGATGGCGTCTTCGCCAATCAAGCGCTGTTAGGTTATGGCTGGGCTGCAGTCGCACAGGAAGAATATGACGTAGCACTCAAGCCCTGGCAATTATTGCGCTCACGTAGTTTGATGTATCCCGCCGTGCAGGAGTCGCTGCTCGCCCTGCCTTACGCCTATGAAAAATTGGGTGCGCAGGGTGAAGCGGTAAACGCCTATCAATCGGCCGAAGAGTTGCTCGCGCGCGAAATTCAATTAATCCGCGATATGCGTGCAACCCTCACTGAAGGTGAATTGCTCACCTTGATTGGCAGTGAACCGCTCTCCGCCGAAGAGGCAAAAAAAATACTGCTCCCTGACGTCACTCAAGAGGGCGGTCTCACTGCCGTCGTTACCGATGATGGACAAAATTGGTTGAAGTTGGACAGTACCAGCATTATCAAAACCCGCTCCGCTTACCTCAACGAATTGTTTGCAAAAAACGCGTTTCAAACAGCGGTGCTGGATTTGCGTGATTTGCTGCGCTTGCAAACACTCTTGCAACATTGGCTACCCAAGTTGGATGCCTATCGCGAATTATTGTTACAAAAACAAGCTAATCGCAATCGTCAGGAACAACAGCTTGCACAACATGCCGCTTCGCAACAGGAACAAAAATTACAAGCGGAGCGCACGGCCCTGGCGCAGCAGTTGGAACAGATCAGCAGCAGTGAAAACTATATGGCTTTGGCGGATGATGAGACGCGCGCATTATATGCGCGGATTGAGCGCGGCCAGCAGACCATTGCACGGATGAAAGCTGCCGGACAAGACACCAGTGAATTGGAAACCCGCATAAACATGTTTGGCGGGATTTTATTGTGGCGCGCCGCACAGGAATATCCCGCGCAACTCGCCGCACAGCAAACTGAATTAAAAACCATCGATGCCAGCCTCGCGCAAATTGCGCAGACCCGACAAAATATTGAAGAGATTACTGCCACCAGTATGGATATCCAACCGACCCTGGCGCGCTTGCAAGTATTGCATAAAGACGTCACTGCACATCTGGATAATACCAACCAGCTAATCGCCAAACAGAGCGGCCTATTGCGACAACAAGTGGATCAACAATTGGCGGCGCATGAAAAACGGTTGAATAATTATTTGGCGCAGGCGCATCTCGCCGTTGCGCGCTTATACGACGCCGAGTTAAGGAAGCAACCAGAATGATGCACCTTAATTCTTTGCTGTTTCGCTATACATTGATGGCACTAGCGGTGAGTGCAGTCTTGCAATTGCAAGGCTGCAGCATGGTAGGTTTGGGTGATGATGGGCGCGGTAAAACCCTCGCCGATTTACCTGCCGCAAAATTGCCCGATGCAAAAGCCAAAGTGGCAGTGCTTGATATGGCGCGCATAGAACAAAGTTATCAGCGTGCATTGGCAGCTGCAGAGGAACCCGCGCTACGCCAACAAATTATGGTGCGCCTCGCTGATTTGGAAATGGCGCGCAGTGAAAAAGCACAGCTCGATGCTACTGATATGCGTCGTCATTACGACAAACCTATCGCCATGTATAACGAGTTGTTAACAATGCAGCGCCAGGGCGCTGAGCCCGCAAAAGGCATAGCAGCGGATCAGTTGCGTTACAAACTTGCCAAAGCGATGTCGCTCGATGGGCGTAATGATGAGGCGGCAGTGGTGCTCGATCAATTGGCGAACACTGATCCCGATTCCAAATTTATGGCGGAAACACAATTTCGCCGTGCCGAAAAATCCTTTGCCGATGGCGACTATGCGGCGGCAGAGCGCAGTTATGATGCGGTGGTGAAAGGCAACAATCCTGAACTGCAACAAAACGCACTCTATATGAAAGGTTGGGCGCAATTCAAACGGGGCGATTACGATCTTGCGCTCAACTCATTTGCGCGCGTGCTCGACCAATTAATCGGCCACGCTAAAAATCCTAATGATGTTGATGCGGCGCTTACCGATATAGGCGCGTCCAAAGCCAATCTGGTAAAAGATACCTTGCGGGTGATGGGTTTATCGCTTTCTTATCTCGAAGGTGCAAAATCCATCAGCGATTTGCAAACCCAATTGGGTGGTGGTCGCGCTTACGAATATCTGCTCTATCAACAGCTCGGGCAATTGTATCTCGACCAAAAACGTTTCACCGACAGCGCTGAGACTTATCAACATTTTGTGCAGCACAATTCCAATTCGGATTTTGCACCCAGCTTCAGTATCAAAGTCATCGATGTTTACCAACAGGGTGACTTTCCCAGTTTGATTTTGCCTGCCAAACAGGATTTTGTTGAGCGCTACGGCATCAGCAGCAATTACTGGACGCAGCGCAAAGGCGCAATTGGCGATAATGCGCTCGCCTACTTGCATCAATCCCTGCAAGAGCTGGCGCAGTTTGAGCATGCGCAGGCGCAGAGTTTTAAAACAACAAAACCTGCTGATGCAACTGCCGCCTTCGCGCGTGCTGCAAAATGGTATCGCGAATTTGTGCAGACCTTTGCAAAAGATGCACAGGTTGCTGAGATGACTTTCCTGCTGGCGGAGTGCCTCAATGAGGCGGGCGATTTACCCGCTGCCATGGATGCCTACGAGCAGGTTGCTTATGGTTATATGGATAAATTGCGCGGTGCAGACGCGGGCTACGCGGCGATTTTATTGCCGCAACAATTAGTGCAATCGGCGCGCAGCTTGCCTGACACCCGTTTGCAGGAATGGCAAAACCGCAAAATCCAAAACGCATTAAATTTTGCCGATGTCTACAACACTGATCCGCGCGCCGTAGTAGTGCTCGCGGAAGCGGCCAATGATTTGTTGCAACAAAATCGCTATGTCGATGCAAAAATGGTGGCCGAACGTGTGATTGAATGGCAACCGCCAGCCGAAGGGAAATTATTATTTTCCAGCTGGCTGATTCTCGGTCACAGCCGTTTTGAAACTAAAGAATATGCAGCGGCAGAACAAGCCTATGTGCAAGTATTAAATTTATTGCCTGCGTTCGGTAAAACGCCCGGTGCACCCAGTGCGCAACAAGTGCGTGAGCGAATTGCAGCGAGCATTTATCAGCAGGCTGATGCCAGTTTGCAATTTGGCGATAAAGATTCTGCGATTGCACAATTGCTGCGTATCACGCAAGTCACACCTGATACCGAAATTGCGGCCAAGGCGCAATACGATGCCGGTGTGTATTTAATCGAGCAGGAAAAATGGGGGCAGGCTGAAAATGTGTATTTGGGCTTTCGCAAAAAATATCCCAACCATCAATTGATCTCTACCTTGCCCGCCAAGATGGTGTTGATTTACCAGAACCAAAGTAAATGGCAGTTGGCGGCCGACGAATTGGTGGTGATGGAGCGCACAAGTACCGATCCGGATGTTAAACGCCAATCGCTGTATATGGGTGCCGAGCTGTATGAAAAATCGGGCAAGCGCGCCCAGGCAATTGAACAGTATCGCCGCTATGCCACTGAATATGCGCGGCCGCTCGCGAATAATCTGGAAGCACAATTTAAATTGACCGAATTGTATGGCGCAGCTGGCGACAAAGAAAAACGCCTGTTTTGGCTGCAAAATATTATCAATACCCACAATCGTGCGGGCAGTGCAAAAACAGATCGCTCGACCTATTTGGCTGCAAGCGCCCAGGCGGAATTATCGCAACCGGCTTACGATGAATTCACCCGCATCCAGTTAACCCTGCCGCTTAAAAACAGTTTGCAGCGTAAACGCGCCGCGCTGGAAAAAGCGCTTAAAGCCCAAGAGCAAGTTCTGGCATTTGGCGTAAGTGAATTTACCACTGAAGCGAGTTTTAAAATTGGGGAAATCTACGCGCAGCTCAGCCGCGATTTAATGAATTCCCAGCGGCCGAAAGATTTGGATGAATTGGCGCTCGAACAATATGAAATTTTATTGGAAGAGCAGGCATATCCCTTTGAAGAAAAGGCAATTGAAATCCATCAAACCAACGCCCAACGCAGTTGGAAAGGTACTTACGATGCAGGGGTAAAACGCAGCTTTGATGCGCTCGCCAAATTATTGCCAGCGCGCTACAACAAAACTGAAACACGCCTGGAGGTGAGCAATGAAATTCACTAAGCTTATCGCCAGTTTATGTGTGTTGGTTTTGGTTGGCTGTGCATCGGCGCCGGGTAAAAAAAGCAAAACCGAGCAGGGCGATACAGCGCCAAGCATTGCGGCAGCGGGCGCATCTATATTGCCAGCGGGACCTGTAACCCCTAATCCCTATTTGCAAAACAAACCTTCGGTAAGCCGGCAAGCACAGCAACATTTTACCGATGCTACCCGCGCCATGCGCAATAAGCAGTGGGCGCTGGCGGAATCCCTATTGCAGAAAGTGATTGCAGAAAATAACAAATTATCTGGCGCCTATCTCAATTTGGGATTGGTCTTGCGCGCACAAAAAGAAGACAAGCGTGCGGAGCAGGCGTTTAATGATGCAATCGCAGCAAATCACACCAACCTTGATGCCTATAATCAACTCGCTATTTTGCAGCGCGAGGCGGGTAATTTTTCCGGTGCAGAAACCAATTACAAAAAAGCGTTGAGCCTCTGGCCGTTCCATCCCGAGAGCCATAAAAATATCGCCATACTTTACGATTTGTATATGGGCAAAAGTGCCGAGGCACTACCGCACTACGAAGCCTATCTGCAATTGCTTGGCGGCGAAGATAAACAAGCCACCAGTTGGATCGCGGACTTGCAGCGGCGCTTGGGTATAGCGCCTAAACCAAAAGCAGCCGCACCTGCAAAGGCGGCTGCGTCCACCGACGAATCACCTGCGGCCGCCGAAGCCTCGCCCTCGGAGAGCACCACTGACACTCCAGCAGAGGAAGTGAGTGATGAATAAATTCTTGATAATCAGTTTTTGCATGCTCGCGCTAAATGCTAACGGGCAAGAACAGGAAGTGCCGGTAGAGGCTGCTTCTGTTGCTCCGCCAGTAGAAGAAAAAAAAGTGCCTGCCGTGAGCGACAAAAATTCAAACGAAAAAAAAATGGTGCGCGAAGCCAATATTAATTTGCAAACCACAGTGACGGGCAATCAGGAGCAGCCGCGGGTAATGTACATTTTGCCCTGGCAGTCACCGCTGAGCCCCGACCTGGAAATGGAGATGTTAAGCAGCCAGGAAGATGCCGTGTTCGGCCATGTCGAGCGCGATGAAATGCAGCGCAGCCTGGAAGCGGCGGGTGAACTTGATTCAGCCGATGAGTAATTTTTAACAATTAATTTATACATTCATTGATGGTTTTCTTTTTTCGAGGTTAATAAAGTTATGGATACTCTGATTCGTTTTTTCCAAGAAGGCGGCGCCTTTATGTATCCCATCGCCGTGGTGCTGGTGATTGGGTTGGCGATTGCGGTTGAACGTTGGGTGGTGTTAACCGCAGCCAAGAGTTCAAACCGACAGGCGTTTGATCGCATACTGCCGCTGTTGCAAAAAAAAGATTACGCAGGTGTAGTGAATTTAGGCAAAACGCTGAATGCACCTATCGCGCGTATTATTGCGTCGGGTATCGCGCGCATGGCGCAATCGCCCCGTCGCGATGATATCGAATTAGCCATGGAAGAGGGCGTTATGGAAGCCATGCCGCGTTTGGAAAAACGCACGGCTTATCTCGCTACTCTCGCCAATATTTCTACACTGCTTGGATTGTTGGGTACCATCATCGGCTTGATCCAGGCGTTTACCGCTGTTGCCAGTGCTGACCCAGCCGAAAAAGCTGCACTGCTGTCTTCATCCATTGCGGTGGCCATGAATACCACTGCATTCGGTTTGATTGCGGCCATCCCACTCTTGTTAGTCCACTCCATGCTGCAAAGTAAAACCACTGAAATTATTGATAGTTTGGAAATGGCTGGCGTGAAATGCCTGAATATGATTAGCCATGTTCAGGATGTTCCGCGCACTCGCACTCAGGATACAGGTGCAAAACCACAGGCCGCGCAATAAGCGTTTTTCCAAGCAATAATCAGGAATCAAACCTATGCGCATAAAACGCCGTTTTAAAGAGGAAGCTGACCTCGACATTACCTCCTTTATGAATTTGATGATCATATTGGTGCCGGTATTGTTGATGAGCATGGTCCTCGCGCGTACTACTGTATTGGATTTAAAACTGCCCGATATGGCAGATTCCAGTATTCCTCCAACGGAGGAGCCGCCGCAGCAATTGGAATTAATTATTCGTGCGGACAAATTCGAAATTAATTATCCCGCCGGTATCAAATTAAAGTGGGTTGAAAAAACCGCCGATGGCAATTACGACTTCAAATTATTAGCCGGTGTTTTGCAAGAGACCAAACGGTTACTGGAAGACAAAGGTATCCAGAAAAAAGACATTTATATCCTCTCGGAAAAAGATACTGATTACCAAACGCTGGTGAGCACTATGGATACTGTGCGCTCCTTCAAAGCAGTCGTTGCAGCATCGGTTGTGGATGCCGAATTATTTCCGGAAATTTCCTTGGGTGATGCTCCTCCACCTGGTGGTTCTACCGGTGCCATTGCAAGCCCTGCGGGAGGTGCGCAATGAAGCAATCCCTGCGCGCAAAACGTATGGCGAAACATCATCGCCGTTTGAATCAGGTGCCCAAAGTAAATCTTGTATCCTTGATGGATATTTTTACCATTCTGGTGTTTTTCCTGTTGGTAAATTCGGGCGATGTAGAAGTGCTGCAAGCCGACAAAAGTATTAAGTTACCAGCCTCTGTATCCCAACAGGTGCCAGAAAATAATTTGTTGGTTGTGGTGAGCGCGACCGATGTAGTTGTGGGTGGTCGCAGTGTGGGCAAGGTGACTGAGTTGCTCGCTAGCGCTGAGGATAAATTTATTCCGCTCGAAACCGAATTGAAATATCAGGCGCAAAAAGCGGGGCCGTTAAAAGAAGAGGATCAGCTTACCGGTCGCCCGGTAACGATTATGGCTGACCAAAAACTCCCCTACGCTATGTTGAAAAAAATCATGGCGACATGTGCTGCAGCAGAGTTTCGCGATATTTCACTCGCTGTGACCCAGTTGGAAGTGGGTGCTGATGAGATCAGTACCGATGCAGCGGGGGGAGGCTGATATGGCCAGTGTCGCGCTGTTTAATCTGGAGTTGCCCTGGAGTTCGTCAATTGATGACGACAAGCGGTTCAACAAAATTCTGCTCGCATTCTTAATCGCTATGCTGGTCGTAAGTGCGGTAGTGACTATTATCAATTTGCCTGAAGTCACCCGCGCGGAAAAAGAAAAACTGCCACCGCAATTAGCGCGTGTGGTACTGGAGAAGCAGGAGTTGCCACCACCTAAACCGGTAGAGCCGCCCAAGCCGGAAGAGAAAAAACCGGAGCCAAAACCCGAGGACAAAAAGCCTGAACCAAAGCCGGTAGAAAAACCGAAAGAGCCGGTGAAGGCACCGCCTAAACCCACACTCGAAAAAGCGCGCGAGCAAGCCGAGAACAGCGGTGTTATGCAGTTCAAAGACGATCTCGCCGAAATGCGCGAGATGATGCAAACATCGGCGGTAGAGACAGCGGCTACAACGGTCACCAACAGCACTGGCGAGGCCGCGCAGATCGATCGGGCGATGATCACCAGCGGGGCCAAGGTTGCCAGTGGCGGCATCAATACTGCTGCCCTCAGCCGCGATACCGGCGGTGTTGCTTTGTCGGGCCGTGAAACCACCAAAGTAAAAAGTGGTTTGGCCGATGGCACCAAAAAGGCCGGTCAGGCGACGGCGGGTAATAGCAATGGAACGGGTGGTGCGGCGCGCAGTGAAGAAGAAATCCGCAAAATCATGGAGCAACATAAGGGCGCTATCTATTCGATCTACAATCGAGCGCTACGCCAAAATGCGGCGCTGGAAGGCAAGATGGTGGTGAAGATAGTGATCGACCCCAACGGCAAAATCGTTGAAGCCAGTCTGGTGTCGAGCGAGCTCGGTGATAAAGACCTGGAGGCGAAGATACTGCAGCGGATCAAGCTGATCACTTTCCCCGCATCCAATGTGGCGCGTACGACCCTCAACCAGACCTTCGACTTCCTGCCGCAGTGATACCTGCCTCACAAAACCCCCGATTCATCGGGGGTTTTTATTTTTATCCTGCACTAAATTTTATCGGCATAAATAATTTTGGGTGTAAGGTGCTTAGGCTGTTGAAACCGGTTACATTATTGTGGATAATGCTTTCCGCTAAGGCCTTTTTATTCATGGTTATTTGCTGGTAATCGGTTACAGTTTTTTGCTTTAGAGTGATAAACGGTAACGCAGGATTGCTGGCAGTTGTTAGTGATGAATTGCTAAGGCGTAGCCCGCTGTTGTGTTTTTTTCACCCCGGTTCGCCGGGGTTTTTTATTTGCGCCTTGTGTAAACCTCCCGCAAAATGCCTCTGCCACATCAGCCGCAATCAATCCGATCATTACTTTTCTCGCCAGGGGCGGCGCTGCGAATTGGGAATCCTTATGACACAAGCATTGCGTGCGGCGGCCAGCCGCCTTGAACACTGGATCAAACACGATGCCCTGCCTCTTTGGTTAGCGCGCGGTATCGAACCATCAACCAACGCCAACTATGAACGGCTAACACCTGATGGTGTGCCCGACCTGGAGTCCAGCACCCGTGTGCGTGTGCAGGCGCGGCAGGCGTTTTTCTTTGCTGCTGCCTATCATCGTGGCTGGTGCCCGGAAGGTAAAACCGTTGCGAAAGATTTGCTGGCGTTTGTCCACAAAACAGCCTCCCACCCAACTGCCGGTGGTGGTTACACGCATTTGCTCAATAAAGATTTTGTGGTAGTCGATACCAAACAAGATCTGTACGACCACGCTTTCTTTTTGCTCGCCAATGCCTGGTGTTATCGCGCCTTTGGTGAAGAATCCTATCTGCACGAAGCCGATAAATTAATTGCCCATTTGGATGCGCGTTTTGGCTCCGCTGTGGGTGGTTGGATTGAGGGTGATTACGCATACGCCTGCCGCCGCCAAAACCCGCATATGCATTTATTTGAAGCATTTCTCGCGCTTTATGATGCAACTCATGATGCAAAATATTTGGCGCGCGTCGGTGAATTATTTGCACTCTTCCAAACGCATTTTTTCGATGCAGAACACGGTGTGTTGTTTGAGTTTTTTGATGATAACTGGGTGCGCCTGCCCAACGCCAAAGGCGATACTGTAGAGCCCGGCCATATGATGGAGTGGGTGTGGCTGCTCGATTGGTATCATCGCCGCACCGGCCGCCCGGTCGCACAATACACCAAAGCACTTTACGCGCGCGGATTGGAAATCGGCATGGATAAATCCGGTTTGCTATTTGATGCAGTGAGCTATACGGGTGAGGTGATTGACCCGAACAAACGCTGCTGGGGTATCACCGAATTAATCAAGGCGAGTTTGGTGCAGATCCGCGAGGGCAATGCCGACGCTGAAGCAATTGCTATCAAAGGTGTGGACGATTTATTTACCTTTTATCTCTGCGCCTCAACACCGGGTTCTTACATTGACCAGCGCGGCGCTAATGATGAAGTGGTGGTTGATGTCGCTCCCGCCAGTACGCTCTATCATCTGATTGTGGCGGCGATGGAATTGCTGGATCATTTTGAGTTGGCCGCTAGAAAATAAATTCTATCGATAATAAAAAAGCGCGCCGGGATTAATTCGGGCGCGCTTTTTTAAATTTTCATTTCTTGAAAAAGCTCAAGCTGAAAAACGAGCCAACTCCCTCCCAAAACAATACACCATCTCTCTTGTGATGTAATAGGCGACAAAAGCAGCTACTACGCATTTTCATTCTTGACTAAAAGCTATAGGGGGGGGGTAGCTTAGCATCGCGAATTTGGCAAGGGAGCATGGATGAATATGCCAACAAATCCCACATCTAGTCTCTCTTCCCAATTTCCACTTCTTTGCGCATGGCGAATGTCTATGCATTGCATCATTTTAAATTGGGCTAATATGGAGACCAACTTATGGAAAAATTAATTGTTAAAGCGATTGTAATTTTGGGGCTAACATTTTCGTATCACGCTATGTCGCAAACATATCAATCTTGCACGCAAGGTGGTGGATGCAACACTTATAATGTTGGAGGGTCCAGTGGAGGCAATTTAGGTGCATTTACGCCAGGTTGGACTCCCGGCGGAGGCATGGGTGGCGGACCTTCAGCGGCTGATATGGCGGCAAAAGCAAAGGCTGAAGAAGAAGCAAAGAAACAGCGGTGTTCACACAAAACCAAAGCGCTTGGTGAGGCTGAAGGGATAAGAGATGCTTGTGAGCTAAATGCGATGACAAAATTCCGTGATAATGTTGCAGCCTGCAGTCCCATTACGAAAGCTGTAATTCAAATAGATGTTTCAAGAGGCGTAAATGTGGGTGTTGATGCAGCGTTAAAGAAATTCGGTATTAATGCCGGTGCCGTTGCAGGTTTTGTTGTAAGTGGTACGCTTGAGTATAGTCCGCATGAAAATTGTAAGTTAAATCATGGCATTACATTAGAAACGGATAATAAAATCTGTAGCAATAATTTTAATGCAACTCAACGGGCTTTTGCTGATTGCCCTCAATAAGGATGTGAAAAATGAATATGACCATAGCTAAAGAAGACAACAAAATGAGACTAATAACATTCAGAAAAATAGTATTGCCACTGATCGGAGTGCTTGCTGTTGTCGCCCTGGTATTAAATTATGGTGCTAATACTCAGGCGCCACTTTTTTTGAATGATGATGCGGTGATGCCACCAGCAAACGAAGCTCAATCAAAAGTATCAGCGGTAACCGTAGCCGGTCAGTCAGAGGGTGTAAAACCTGTAAATGGTGTGCCATCAACCGACACCAAAACTAATGAGACTAGTAATACCGATGAGAATTACCCAACAATAATCGGTAGTCCGCTGAATCAAAAAATAATAGCGGATTGGCATCGGAGTCGCGGTTACTATGTAATGAATAATTTTGATAAAACTATCGATGAATATGCTTCGTTCGATATGGATACCTTGCGCCAGTTAAAAGAAGCGGGCGATTTGCGTGCGCACTCCCATTACATGCGCAAACTTTCAGATGGTACTAAAGAAGGTTATTTTAAAATGCACGATGAGGCAATGGAGCTTGCGGCAAGGGGGTCGATTGAGGCATTAGACTTATGCGGCCTACTCACCAAGAGTTCTGGTGGGCGCCATACAGGCGTAAGCGAGCGTCAAAGTGAGTTGGATTCCCTTGTTTGGTACAAGACTGCTGAATTGAGGGGGAGTAGATTGCCAATGATTGGGGCATATTCGTTGATTAATGCTGGAGGTATTGCTCCTTTAAGTAAAGCCGAGTGGCAACAAGTAGATGAGCGTGCCCAAGAGCTTTACCAGACGCTTCTCAAAAAGCGTAAAGAGATGGGGCTCGGTGACTTTGATAATAGTGTTCCCGCTGAAGTACAAAAATTCTTTCGCGATATGGGCGGTGATATGTACTACAACGACTAAAAAAGTATTGAAGAGCGCGCCGCGATGTTAATTGCGGCGCGCTTTTTTATTGGGGGTGTAGTTTTTCTGATTGCCCATAAGGAGATGGAAAATGAATATAACCATAACTACAGAAGATAGCAGAATGAAACCAAAATCATACAAGAAAGTACTGTTGCCACTGATCGGAGGGATTGCTGTTGTAATCAAAGCGTACATCAGTGAATAGAGTTGCTTGATTAAGTTAGCGAGGCTCAATCATATTCTTATAAGTAAAGACGCCACTAATAATATGTGGCGCTTTTATTTATATCGTCGAAAATTATTTCTTCCCCGGCGCTGGCCCGGTACTTTTGCGAATAATAAATTCCGTCGGTAATACGCACTCGCGTTGGCTGAGTGGTTCCCCTTCAATTACTTTCAGCAACATATCCATCGCCATTTTGCCCATCTCTTCCGCTGGTTGCGAAATTGTGGTCAGGCTTGGGTCGGAGTATTTGGCGTAGGCGATATCGTCAAAGCCAGTGACCGACATATCTTCCGGAATGCGGATGCCCTGGTTTTTCAAGGTTTGCATGGCGCCTATCGCCATCTCATCATTCATTGAGAACACCGCCGTCGGACGGTTTTTCATATTGCAGAACTGGAATGCGGCGTTGAGGCCGGACCACATGGTGAAGTCGCCCTCGGCAATCAGGTCTTTTTCAAAGGGGATGCCCGCGTCTGCCAAAGCTTCTTTATAGCCTTCAAGGCGGTCAATGGCGTGGGGGTTGTCCTTCAGGCCGGAGATTACGCCGATGCGCTTGTGGCCGAGGCTAATCAGGTAGTTCACCATGGTTTTGGCTGCGGCGCGGTTGTCGATACGGATCGCCGGGCCGGTAGTGTATTCGCAGCCGCAGGCGTTAACGCAGGGGATATCGGGCGGAATGTTGTTCTGGCTTTTTTCCGAACTGGGGCGCAACTGCACTATGCCGTCGGCCAGGCGGGTCTCTACCCGGCGAATGTACTCTATCTCGCGCTCGGTAGTGCCGCGGGTATCGCCCAGCAGTACGGCGTAGCCCTTTTGTTGGGCGCGGTCTTCCAAGGCGCGGATAAAAAGAGAGTAAAAGGGGTTGGCGATATCGGGAACCAGTACCACCACTGCATAGGCGCGCGCCGAACGGAAGTTGCGCGCCAGCATATTGGGGCGGTAGCCAACCTGGGCGATAGCGTTGTGAACTTTTTCCAGGCTTTCGTCAGAGACTTTTTCGGGGTTGCTCAGGGCTCGTGAAACAGTTGCAACAGATACGCCAGCCAGGCGAGCAACATCGCGAATATTGGACATAAAAACGACCTTTAGGAGCCGATAGGAGGGTGAGTTGATATTGGATTTATTGGGGATTGTGTTATTTGCCGGAAAATTTACTACAGCTCGTCAAAAGAGACTAGAAAAATAACATGTAAACGGTTACATTAGTCTGCAATATCGGTGCTTATGGTCATCCTTGATATATGCTTGGCTGATCTTACACTGACGATTGCCGTTTTGCCCTGAGTCTCAGCCCCTCTGTTAAACATTGTTGTTGATGAGTTGCCGCACGGAAGTAATGGGATCAGATAAGAAAAGCGATCATTCGATCTACATAATAAATTCGGAACCTGTTCATGAATCTTCCACTCCTGGATATAGCCATCATCCTTGCCTATGTCATTGCAACCCTGGTGGTGGGCTTCTGGATTTCCAGTCGCGCGTCAAAAGATATTAAAAGTTATTTTCTCGGCGGCAATAAATTGTCCTGGTGGCAGCTTGGTTTGTCGAATGCGTCGGGCATGTTCGATATTTCCGGCACCATGTGGCTGGTGTATTTATTGTTTGTGTACGGGCTTACCAGTGTGTTTATTCCCTGGTTGTGGCCGGTGTTCAACCAGATTTTCCTGATGGTATTTCTCTCCGCCTGGCTGCGCCGTTCAGGTGTGATGACCGGCGCAGAGTGGATTACCTTCCGCTTCGGCGAGGGGCGCGGCGCACGCCTTTCACATTTAATTGTGGTGCTGTTTGCGCTGGTCAACGTGATCGGTTTTATCGCCTATGGATTTATCGGTATCGGTAAATTTGCAGCGGTATTTATGCCCTGGCAATTGTCCACCGACTCGCACATGAATGATGTCTATTACGGTTTGATTATCACCGCCATTACCACGCTCTATGTTGTGAAAGGCGGAATGTTCAGTGTGGTGTTCACTGAAGTTTTCCAATTTGTGATTATGACCATTGCCTGTATTGCGGTAGGTATTATTGCCATGCAGCGCGTTTCGCCGGAAATGCTCAACGCAGCAATTCCGCAAGGATGGACGAGTATTTTCTTTAGTTGGGAATTGCATCTGGATTGGTCAGAAAAACTGGCTGCGGCTAATGACAAAATTGATGCGGACGGTTACGAATTATTCACCATCTTTTTTATGTTGATGCTGTTTAAGGGTGTGTTGCAAAGTATGGCTGGCCCGCAACCCACTTATGATATGCAGCGTGTGCTCTCCTCAAAATCCCCGAAAGATGCCGCCAAAATGAGTGGGCTGGTGACGGTGGTATTGATGTTCCCTCGCTATATGTTGATTGCCGGTTTAACTGTGCTTGCGCTCGGATTATTTATGGGTGATTTAAATACAATGGGCAAGGATGTCGATTTTGAACAAATCTTGCCGATGGTGTTGGCGGGCGAAATTTTACCAAGTGGATTGCTGGGGCTGTTGATTGCCGGTTTGCTCGCTGCGTTTATGTCTACCTTCGCGGCAACGGTCAACGCGGCGCCTGCTTATGTCGTGAATGATTTATATAAACGCTACATCAACGCCGACGCCGAGCCAAAAACCTATGTGCGCATGAGTTATTTTATCTCGGTGTTGTTTGTAATCCTCGGCGTAGCGATTGGCTTTTTTATCCCAACATTGAATCAAGTTATCCAGTGGTTGGTAAGCGCGCTCTATGGTGGCTACACCGCGTCTAACGTGTTGAAGTGGTATTGGTGGCGTTTTAATGGTTACGGTTATTTCTGGGGTATGGTCGCCGGGTTTGCCATTGCTTTCCCGCTGATTTTTACCGATATCTCGCCCATTAATGCATTTCCGTTTATGTTTGTTGCCTGTATCGCCGCCTGTGTGATTGGCTCGCTGTTGACCAAGCCCGACGATATGGACGTGCTGAAAAAGTTTTATACCAAAGTTCGCCCTTGGGGCGTCTGGGCGCCGGTATTGGCTGAGGTGCAAAAAGATTATCCGCAGGTTGGCGCCAACAAAAATTTCGCGCGCGACGCCGTTAATGTCGTGGTGGGAATTGTGTGGCAAACCTCCCTGGTGGCAGCGCCGATTTTTATGGTGATCAAACACTGGCCTGAATTTATTATCGCTATGGTTATTGCTGTTATTACCAGTATTTTCCTCTGGTTTAACTGGTACAAAAAATTGGAAGACTATGCAGCAGATACACCTGCTGCAATATTGCAAGGCACAAATGACGAACATTTATTAAGTAAATCCTGATAGTTATTTTTGCGCTGCAGATTCTCCTGTAGCGCAAAAAATTTTAACTACCGGTGTAATCGATTACGGTTTAAATCCGATAGGTGATGAAACATCTATCGGAACGACACACTAGCAAAACTCATTGGAGTATTGGGAACATGAGTAGTTTTAAAGAAAAAGCCAAAGCACTGTTGCAACAACACGAAGCGTTGGTCACCAAAAAAAATATTGTGAAAGCGCAGGGCAATGGTATTTACGATTGTTACGAGAACCCGATTCTCACCGCTGAGCACGCCCCTATTTTTTGGCGCTACGACCTGAATGAAAAAACAAATCCGCATTTGATGGAACGCCAGGGTGTTAACGCTGCGTTTAACTCGGGTGCGATCTTGTGGAAGGGTAAATATATTTTAGCGGTGCGTGTTGAAGGCGTTGATCGCAAATCTTTTTTTGCGATCGCCGAAAGCCCGAACGGCATCGATAATTTCCGTTTTTGGGATTACCCCATCACCATGCCGGAAACGGATCGCCCGGATACCAATGTGTACGACATGCGTTTGACCCAGCATGAAGACGGTTATATCTACGGTTTGTTTTGTACCGAGCGCAAAGATTTAAATCACCCTAACGACACCTCTGCGGCTGAAGCCCAATGCGGTATTGCGCGCACCAAAGATTTAGTTAATTGGGAGCGTCTGCCAGATTTAATTACTTACTCTGGCCAACAGCGTAATGTGGTTTTGCATCCGGAATTTATCGATGGGAAATACGGTCTGTTCACGCGCCCGCAAGATGGTTTTATCAGTGTTGGCGGTGGCGGTGGTATAGGCTGGGGTCTGGTGGATGACATGACCCGTGCCGAAGTGAAATCGGAAGTGATTGTAGACGGCAAGGTCTACCACACGATTAAAGAAGTTAAAAACGGCCAAGGCCCTGCGCCAATCAAAACCGCAGAAGGTTGGTTGAACCTGGCGCACGGCGTACGCAATACCGCAGCCGGTTTGCGTTACACGCTCTATATGTTTATGACCGAATTGGAGCGCCCCTGGGTTGTTACGCACAGCCCGGCTGGTCATTTCATTGCGCCGCACGGCGCTGAGCGCGTGGGCGATGTGTCCAACGTGGCCTTTGCCAATGGTTGGATAGTGAATGAAAAAAATGAAGTCTTTATTTATTACGCTTCATCCGATACACGCATGCATGTCGCGACTTCAACCGTGGAAAAGCTGATCGACTATTGCAAAAATACACCAGCAGATGGTTTACGTTCTGCTGCCTCTGTCGCGGTGCGCAATGAGTTGATCAGTGCGAATTTAAAAGTGCTTAAGGACTTGGTGTAACCCATGCAGCTCGCAAGTCTTCCAGTACGTTTTGCGCCGTTGCAACAAGAATTTCGTGCAGAGTTAATTGCTATTGCTGATTGGTGGGCTGCGCATACAGTCGATCATGAGCAGGGCGGTTTTTACGGCGAAATTGATGCGCAGAATCAGCCGGTCAAAAATGCGAGCAAAGGTATTATTTTAAATGCGCGCATTTTGTGGTTTTTTAGCGAAGTTGCGCAGGAAGTGGATAATCCCGTTTATCGCGACTGCGCCACGCGCGCCTATGATTATGTTATGGCGCACTTTTTCGATAACGAACAGGGCGGTGTGTATTGGGAGTTGGATGCGGCCGCTGTACCCATCAATACCAAAAAACAAGTCTATGCGCAGGCGTTTACGATTTATGCCCTCTGCGCTTACTCCCAGCTCACGAATGACGAACAAGCGCTTGTGCGGGCGCTGGAATGTTTTACATTGGTTGAGCAATACGCAATTGATCGCAAGCATGAAGGTTATCTTGAGGCCTTTACGCGCGATTGGGGTGTGATTGACGATTTACGCCTTAGCGAAAAAGATTTGAATTATCCCAAATCGCAAAATACCCATCTGCATATTCTGGAAGCCTATACCACCTTGTATCAAGCGCATCCCGCACCGGAAATAAAAGCCGCGCTCAAATACAATATTGAAATGTTTGATAAATACATGATCGATAGAAATACGCATCACCTGCGCATGTTTATGGATCTGGAGTGGAAGGATTATTCACCCGGTTATACCTACGGTCACGATATTGAAGCCAGTTGGCTAATTGCCAAGGCACTGGAATCACTGGGTGATGATGCGTACACCGCCGAATTAACACCGACGCTGATCAAGATCGCACAGGTGACGGTAAATGAGGCAATTGGTGAACAAGGGCAGGTGATTGATTCGTTTGATTTCTCCACGCGCCGTACTAATGTAGATACTGTCTGGTGGGTGCAAGCGGAAGCACTGGTTGGTTTTCTTTATGCTTACGCTACTACCGGTGAGGAACAGTATTATCGCGCGGCTGAAAATTGTTGGCAGTTTATTAAAACCTATCAAATTGACCATGAGCGCGGCGAGTGGTTTTGGTTGTCTACTCTAAATAAGCTGAATTCTGATTCCCACTATAAAGTGGGTTTCTGGAAATGCCCCTATCACAATGGGCGCGCGATGATGGAAGCAATTCGCTATCTGCAAAAAAGTGTTTGAACTGGTTCTTCTTCTCAGCGGAAATAAATAATGAATAAATACAATCGATTTTCAATTCCTGTTTTTTTAAAGTCTGTGTTTTTAATGGTTTGCCTATTGGTGTTGGGCGCGTGCAACACCAAGCCTGCCACATCTTCTGCGCCTGTTGCGGACGGTTTTGTCAAAGTATCCGGCGTCCAGTTTCAAAAAAATGGCCAACCCTATTACATCGCTGGAACCAATATGTGGTATGCCGCCTATTTGGGTTCACCAAGCAAGGTTGGTGATCGCGCACGCTTGGCCAAAGAGTTGGACACGCTCAAGTCAATGGGCGTAAACAATTTGCGGGTACTGGCAGTATCGGAAAAAAGTGATATCAACTCCTCGGTAAAACCTGCCACCACTAACGGCTTTGGTAATTACGATGAAAGCTTGCTGCAAGGTCTGGATTATTTACTGGTTGAATTGGCCAAGCGTGATATGACGGTGGTGTTGTATTTCAACAACTTCTGGCAATGGTCTGGCGGCATGACTCAATACATGAGCTGGATTGATGGGCAACCGGTGCAAGACCCGAATGTCACCAATGAGTGGGAAGCATTTATGGCGAAGTCTGCCAGCTTTTACCAAAGTGAAAGAGCGCAGCAGGAATATCGCAATGTCATCAAAAAAATTATTACCCGAGTCAATACGGTAAATGGTAAAGCCTATGCAGATGATGCGACCATTATGTCCTGGCAATTAGCCAATGAGCCCCGCCCGGGCAATTCAAAAACCACTGCAAAAGAAAAACAAATTTATATTGATTGGATTAACAGCGTTACAGCGTATATCAAAAGTCTCGATCCCCATCATTTAGTCAGCACTGGCAGTGAAGGCCTGATGGGCTCGGTAAATGATGCAAAATTATTTGCCGATGCGCATGCTTCAGTGAATGTCGATTACCTGACTTACCATATGTGGATCAGAAACTGGGGCTGGTTTGATAAAACCAAACCCGCAGAAACCTGGGATGCCGGTTGGGCAAAAGGTAAAGATTATTTGAATTCACATATCGATGCTGCCAAGGCGATGAACAAACCTATCGTATTGGAAGAATTTGGTTTGGATCGCGATATGGGTTCATACGATATTAAAGCGACCACCCAATACCGCGATAAATTTTATCAGCAAGTGTTCGATGTACTTCTACCGCGTATGCAAAAAGGCGAGCCAATGGCTGGTTACAATTTCTGGGCTTGGAATGGCGCAGGGCGCACCACGCGCAGTAATTATTGGTGGCAAGAAGGTGATGACCTGAATGGCGATCCACCGCAAGAGCAGCAGGGTATGTACGGTGTGTTTGATACAGATGCATCGACCATAGCTATCATCAAACAATTTAATAACAGTATTCACGCGCTCAATAAAAAATAAATTATCGAACAGTAAAAAACTGCAATGTGAATTGCAGTTTTTTTTGTAAATCGCTTAATTTATATGATTAGTAATATTCATAAATATAAACAACGACAACCCGCTTACACAGGTAAAAAATCATGACTAAAAAACTGTTGCTCGGCCTCGGTTTTATCGCCGCTTCACTGGTGATGGGCGGCAATGCCCACGCACAAAAATTTGACCAGCTCGCCAAAACCCCGCAGTTGGGTTGGAACAGCTGGAATACCTTTGCCTGCGATGTAAATGAAAAAATGATTCGCGAAATGGCTGATGCGATGGTGTCATCGGGTATGAAAGACGCGGGTTACGAATACATTAATATCGATGACTGCTGGCACGGCGAGCGCGATAAACAGGGTTTTATCCAGGTCGATAAAAAACATTTTCCCTCTGGCATGAAAGCACTGGCGGATTATGTGCATTCCAAAGGCTTAAAACTCGGTATTTATTCGGACGCAGGTGCAACCACTTGTGCTGGTCGCCACGGTAGTCGCGGACATGAATATCAGGATGCGGTGACCTATGCGAGCTGGGGCATTGATTACGTCAAATACGATTGGTGCGATACCAAAGACATCAATCCGAAAGCCGCTTATTCCACTATGCGCGACGCGATTTACAAAGCGGGCCGCCCAATGTTATTCAGCATTTGCGAATGGGGCGATAACAAACCCTGGGAATGGGCAACGGATGTAGGCCATTCATGGCGCACCACTGGCGATATTTATCCCTGCTGGAATTGCGAACACAACCACGGCTCATGGTCGTCATGGGGTGTATTGCCTATCCTCGATAAACAAGCGGGTTTGCGCAAGTACGCTGGCCCCGGCCATTGGAATGATATGGATATGATGGAAGTTGGTAACGGCATGACCGAAGAGGAAGATCGCGCGCATTTTTCGCTTTGGGCAATCATGGCTTCGCCGCTAATTGCGGGTAATGATTTGCGCAACATTAGTGAGGCCACCAAAAAAATCCTCACCCATAAAGACACTCTTGCCATCAATCAAGACAAGCTGGGCATTCAGGCGATGAAATGGATTGATGAAGGCG
>Ga0307408_100000568_pt1 | contig 31802 bp, 20 predicted proteins | sample 322Cmetagenome_FD_202116 | JGI IMG/M metagenome (GOLD analysis project Ga0307408, IMG submission 202116) | Maize rhizosphere microbial communities from greenhouse at UC Davis, California, United States - 322HYB-C-3 | ecosystem: Host-associated > Plants > Roots > Rhizosphere > Soil | place...
GTCGAGCAGATGCACAGCAAAAGTGTGAGCCGACGGGCGTTTTCTCGGGAGGGTGGCCAGGAGGTAAATGACTTGAAGCTGGCGTACATAACGGATGGAGCCAATGGATGTTCGCTGCGGGCAGGCCAGTCAGCGAATCTGACGGGCCGGGTCGGGTAAAAGGTTCAGGTCCAGGACGGCTTCGGTTGGCGGCTTTTGGCGCGGCGGTTCGAAGTGACTGACGGAAGACATAGTACCACTTCAAATATCGTTGGTCGCGCTCGGCTTGGTGGTAGCAAAGCTCGGTGAGCCGGGCACTTGGCTGGCTGCCATGACGGGCGGTTTCATGCTTGTTTCTGAGCGTAGGGTACCAGCCCCAGCGGGCGTGGAGTTTGCAGCGCTTGGCAAGGATTCTGGCCCACCTGGAACGCAAACGCTTCGATCAGGGAGGTTTGTTCGCTGCTGTCCAGGCTCAATTTGCCTGTGGTGTGGTCAACCAGTTCGAGTTGCCAGGCCATCAGTGTGAAGCAGTCTTTCAATGCGCCCAACGCCTGGTCGTGCAACTCCATGCGATTTTGCGCATGGGTGAGCAGGCCATGGATGTGCAATGAAAAATCCGAAACGGCCTCCAACGCAAGTGCATCGGCCTTGTTTGCCAATTTCAGCAACGTGCTGAGCATGCAATCAATGGCGTCCTTGTCGTTGTTGATCAGTTGCAGGTGGCTCAGGCATTCCTCCGACTTGGCCAAGAGCGTCTCGGCTTCGGTCAGGAACTCTGGAAGGCGCTGGCTCCAGTTCTTGCGATCGTTCGGCATGCTTATCTCCACAACATCATGTCAGGCGAAAGTAAATCGCGTGTGGCGAACGCTGGATCTCATGGCCGTGAACGAACGACGGCGCCTCGCGCATCCTTGCCGCTTGGCAGAGTCCGGCACGCAAACGATTGCACGCGCGGGATCGGCCGAATGGCGGGAAGGTCGATGTCCTGTGGTCGCGCACAAAAGCCTGACTCCGTTCAGCAATGAGAATGGCGTCACATTAATGGCTATTGAATAGCGGGAATATCAGGTTGGACCTGATTGTGCCTAGGGGAAACCCTTAGGCAGGGGAACTTTGTCCGCAAACCGAAGTCGCGCGGCGGGGAACAGGGGGTGAAAAAAGCAGGAGGCCAGTAAATCATGATGTTAATGTGATATCAATCTCTCGCCTTGATATTTCATTTCAGGGTCAAGATTTGGCGCAGGACGCCGATAGCGCCATTACAGGATTCATCCGAACAAGCCCAGGAGTCATCGATGGCCGGCATTCTCGACACAGTAGATCAACGAACCCAACTGGTGGGTGAGAATCGCCTGGAAATTCTCATGTTTCGGCTGGCCGGGCGGCAATTGTTCGCCATCAACGTATTCAAGGTCCAGGAAGTGTTGCAACTGCCGAAGCTGACCTTGATGCCCCAGCGCCATCCATTCGTCTGCGGCGTGGTCAACCTGCGTGGCCAGACGCTGCCGGTCATCGACCTGTCCCAGGCCATCGGCATGCGCCCGTTGGTGCCGGGGCCGAACAGTACCATCATCGTCACCGAGTACAACCGCTCCGTCCAGGCGTTCCTGGTGGGTGGCGTGGACCGCATCGTCAACATGAACTGGGAAGCCATCCTGCCACCCCCGACCAGCGCCGGCCGCGAGCATTACCTGACCGCCATCAGCAAGGTGGACGACCAGTTGGTGGAAATCATCGACGTGGAAAAAGTCCTGGCCGAAATCGTCCCTTACAACGCCAAGGTTTCCCGCGACAAGCTCGAAGACCCGGTGTTGGAGCGCGCCCGTGGCCGTGAGGTCCTGCTGGTGGACGACTCCAACGTCGCGCTCTCGCAATTGCGTGACACCCTGGGCCAGTTGGGCGTGAAGATGCACATCGCCAGCGACGGCCTGAAGGCGCTGAACATGCTCAAGGCCTGGGCGGACTTCGGCGAGGTGATGACCGACAAGTTGCTGATGATCTTCACCGATGCCGAAATGCCGGAAATGGACGGTTATCGCCTGACCACCGAGATTCGCAACGATCCGCGCTTGCGTGGACTCTATGTGGTGCTGCATACCTCGCTCTCCGGCAGTTTCAACGAGTCGATGGTCAAGAAGGTCGGCTGTGACAATTTCCTTTCCAAATTCCAGCCGGACAAGCTGGTAGACGTGGTGCGCCAGCGGCTGATGCTCGACTGATACCGATCCCGGTTTGCTTCGGTGGCCGGCTCGTATAAGGTGGCTTTTTTTCGCCTGGGGAGCTGACCATGTTGCGGCTGAGCGCGCTGTATCGTTATCCGTTGAAATCCGGCAAGGGCCAATCACTGCAAGGGATTGGCCTGGACAAGCTGGGGTTGGACGGTGACCGCCGCTGGATGCTCGTCGATGAAGGCAGCGGGCGATTCCTGACCCAGCGGGCCGTGGCGAAAATGAGCCAGCTATCGGCGTTGTGGAACGAGGCGGGCGGCCTGACGCTCAGTGCGCCGGGCTACGGCACCTTCGAAGCGGCGTTGCCGCCAGTCATCGAAGAACAACGACGCGGCGTGATCATCTGGCGTGACACCTTGCGGGTGCCGGATGCCGGGGACGAGGCGGCGGCCTGGGTCAGCGAATTCATCGGCCAGCGCACCCGGCTGGTCCATGTCCCGGTGGAATTGGCCCGTACCACGGCAGCCGGCTATGGCCGGGACGACGACAAGGTCGCTTTCGCCGATGGTTTTCCTTTGTTGTTGATTGGACAGGCCTCTTTGCAGGATCTGTCTGGCAAGGTCGGCCGCCCCCTGGAAATGCTGCGCTTCCGTCCCAACCTGGTGATCGAGGGCAGCGAGGCATTTGCCGAAGACGGCTGGAAGCGGATTCGTATCGGCGACGTGGAATTCCGGGTGGTCAAGCCATGCTCAAGATGCATCATGACCACCGTCGATCCGCAAACCGGTGAGCGCGATCCGAATCGCGAGCCTTTCGCGACGTTGCAGCAGTACCGTTCGACGCCTGACGGCGCGATGTTCGGGCAGAACCTGGTGAATGACGGCAGCGGCAGGCTTGAAGTGGGGATGCCGGTCGAAGTGCTGGAATAAAACTCTCAAGAACAAAAATGCCCGTGTCCAATGACACGGGCATTTCTATTTACCGGACAACCGTTTTCGCCACGAAAATATCAGGCGCGATATTCACACAGGTAAGCCGTGTCGACGGCCACCTTGAGCTGGAACTTGCTGTTGGCCGGGACGTTGAACTGGCTGCCGGCCTCGAAGGTTTCCCAATGGGTGCTGTCAGGCAGCTTTACGCTCAGGGCGCCAGACACTACGTGCATGATTTCCCGCTGGGCGGTGCCGAATTCATATTCGCCCGGTGCCATGACGCCAATGGTCGCTGGGCCTTCGGCAGTGCCGAACGCGATCGACTTGACGGTGCCGTCGAAGTACTCGTTGACTTTAAACATGGGCGATTCCTCGAGAAAGGGCTGAAAAAGGCCGGCCAGTATGCACAAGGCCACAACAGTCGTCATCTGTCGCGCCCGGCAACCGCTCAGCCTGTCAGCACAAGAGGCAATAATCGCGCCGTGTTGCGGGCGTCCTCCAGTGCGCGGTGCTGTTGCCCACAGAACTGCAGCCCGGCCAATTGCAACGCTGCATTGAGCCCCAAGGGGCGCTCCAGCCGACGCGCCTTGGCGAAACGTTGCTTGAGATTCATGTGCTGAACCTGGCCAAGCACGCTTTGCAGTTGTTGTTGCTGCCATTCCTGCAGCAATTGCTTGCGATCGTAGTCACCCCAGCTGATCCAGCCCTCAAGATTGGCGTGATAGGGCGCCAGCCAACGCTCGAAAACAGGCCAGACCTCGGTCAGCGGGGCGGCGCTGTCGATGTTGGCCTGGCTGATGTGAGTCAGCTGGCGACAAAAAGGGGTGAGCAGCGGTCGCCGCAGTGGCCGGACAAACCGCTGGAAATGATCCACCTCCCGGCCGTCTCGGTTCACCAGGCTGGCGCCGATTTCGATAATTTCCATTTCGCTTACCGGCCAGCCACCTTCATCGGTGGTGGCCTCCAGATCAATCACCAGCCAGTGAGGCATCGCTAAAGTTCCTGGTATCGGCGTGCTGATGGGTTTGAGCGTAGTCAAACCCGGCGCATCCGCCTAGTCCTGGCCCCGAGCGCTTGCTAGGTTGCCCCGGCCAGCTTAAATTGCCCACGCCGATTTGATGAAATAGCCGTGCATGGGTTGATCGACTGTGGGAGAACGCAGGTGGACGAGCAAAAAACCCAGGGCGTGATGCGCGAGCTGGTCGACAACGGTCAGCTGACCGACCCGGACAGTGCTCGCGGCAAACTGCTCCAGACCGCGGCTCACCTGTTTCGTAACAAAGGCTTCGAGCGCACCACTGTGCGCGACCTGGCGAGTGCCGTGGGCATCCAGTCGGGGAGCATTTTTCATCACTTCAAGAGCAAGGACGAAATCCTTCGGGCGGTGATGGAGGAAACCATCCGCTACAACACTGCGTTGATGCGCGCGGCCCTGGCCGAGGCCCGCGGCGTGCGCGAGCAGGTGCTGGCGCTGATCCGCTGCGAATTGCAGTCGATCATGGGCGGCACCGGCGAGGCGATGGCGGTGTTGTTCTATGAGTGGCGTTCCCTTTCCGTGGAGGGGCAGCGCCAAATCCTGGCCTTGCGCAATATTTATGAAGAAGTCTGGCTTGAAGTCTTGGGGCGGGCCAAGGAGGCCGGGTATATTCGCGGGGACGCGTCCATTACCCGGCGCTTCCTGACCGGTGCGTTGTCCTGGACCACCACCTGGTTTCGCACCGAAGGCAGCCTGAGTCTCGATGAACTGGCCGAGCAGGCCCTGATCCTTGTGTTGGCAGAAAAACAATAAGCAAGCGACCGCTTAAAATTGGCCGCATGGCTGGCTAAGCGGCTGAAACCGCCTAGCGTCACTGTATTGATGGGTCTTTTGGGGAGTGGGGTATCTTGACGTTATTGCCGATGGGGATGACCTCGCGTGTTTTGCTGGCCGCTCTGGCTCTTTTCCTGACGTCCTCCCTTGAGGCGGCGCAGCTGGTGCGGATTGGCGCGGCACATTTTCCACCCTATACCGTTCGGCCCGAAAACGGCGCCGACACCGGCCTGCTGCCGCAACTGGTGGAGGCCCTGAATCGATCGCAGGCCGATTACCAGTTCGTCCTGGTGCCCACTTCGATTCCGCGCCGTTTCAATGATTTCAAGCAGGGACGCGTCGACATGGCGATTTTCGAGAACCCGGACTGGGGCTGGCAGGATGTGCCACATACCGCAGTCGACATGGGGCTGGAAGACGCCGAGATCTTTGTGACCCAGCGCCAGCCAGATCGCCAGCAATCATATTTCGCTGACCTGAGGGGCAAGCGCCTGGCGTTGTTCAGCGGTTATCACTACGCCTTTGCCGAGTTCAACCCCGACCCCAAGTTCCTTATCGGGCAGTACAACGCCACGCTGACCTATTCCCACGACAGCAATTTGCAGATGGTGGTGCGCGGGCGCGCGGATATTGCCTTGGTGACCCGCTCGTACCTCAGCGACTACCTGTTGCGCAATCCTGAGGTAGGCCCCCAGTTGCTGGTTTCCGAGCGCATCGATCAGATCTATCACCATTATGCGCTGATCCGACCCCAGGCGCCCATCAGTGCCGATGTGTTCCAACGGTTGCTGCAGAAACTGCGGGACAATGGGCAAATGTTGGAGATCTTCCAGCCCTACCGGATCGAGCTGGTGCCACCACACGCTCATTGAACCAGACTAAATTTCCCATTCCGGCTCACGTCACACGTTGACCATCGACGAATACGTGAGCCGCTCCAATGTCCATCTCCAAGCCTTCAACAACGCTGCCCTTGCCGGGTGGCCGCCACCTCGGCGCTGATGAAACCGAGCGTCATCTGAGCCTGATGCTTGAAGGCGCGCCCTTGATCCGCCTGCGCCTGGAGCGCGGCCCTCAACTTCATGTGCATCTTCAAGAAGCCAACGACCGGCCTGTAGGGCCGGCGCTGTGGGCCGCCTGCTATTGGTTGTTTGCCAGGGATCCCGATTGCCAGCAATTGGTCTGGCACCTTGACGAACGCCCCGGCGAAGCCTTGCTCAGTGGCTTGCTGGCGGGCACGCCAGAGGTGAACGAATACGTCTGTGAGCGCGTCTTGTTCTGGCAATTGCCGCAACCTTGGCTGGGGGAAGCATTCAATGGCAGTTATCCGCAGCAAATGATCATCACCGATGGCAAGCGCCATCCTCGTCGACCGATCAAGCCACGAGGCGAGGTGTATCGACGTTTCGATGCGCGGCTGGGGGCTTGGGTGTCCCTGCGGACTCTCGAAATCGAGCAGGACCTGACACGCTTCAATCGCTGGCAGAACAGCCCTCGGGTTGCCAGCTTCTGGCAAGAGGAGGGCAGCCTGGAGCAGCATCGCGAGTATCTGGGCAAACTGCAGCACGACCCTCGGGTCTTGACGTTGATCGGCTGTTTCGACGACCAGCCATTCGCCTATTTCGAAGCCTATTGGGCCAAGGAAGATCGAATCGCGCCGTTCTATGACGCCCACGATTATGACCGCGGTATTCACATGCTGGTGGGCGAGGAACAACATCGGGGCCCGCATAAAGTCGCGAGCTGGCTATCCGCGCTGGTGCACTACCTGTTTCTCGACGATCCACGCACCCAGCGCGTGGTGGCCGAGCCTCGGGCCGACAACGCCCGGATGATCGGGCATTTGCACAACCAATGCTTCCATTGTGAGAAGGAATTCGATTTCCCGCATAAGCGGGCGGCGTTGATGATCCTGGGGCGGGAGCGGTTTTTTGATCGGTGTTCGTTGATGTGAGATGAGCAGGTCCCTGTGGGAGCGGGCTTGCTCGCGAAGGCTGTGTATCAGCTAGCACTGAAGTCGGCTGACACTCCGTCTTCGCGAGCAAGCCCGCTCCCACAATGGCATCGGCAAATCAGCTGATCACCGCCGCGCAAACGTATCCCCGCGTACCCCCGACACCTTGCGGCAATGCACCAGGGCGTCGCGGATCATGAAGTTCACCAGGGTTGGCGAGACGCCCAACTCCTTGGCGATGTCCTTCTGCGGCACGCCGTGCAGGCGGTACATCTCGAAGGCGTAGCGAGTACGGCTGGGCAGCTCGGTCAACGCGTCGGCGATGTGCTCGAGCGTGGAAAAGTTGATATGCGACGTTTCCGGCGAAGCTCCCTGGATCACCACGTTCAAGCCTTCCTCTTCAGGGCCCGAGTATTTCTGTTCCAGCGCTTGCTTGCGGTAGTGGTCGATCGCCAGGTTGCGCACGATCTGGAACAAATAGCTGAGCTGGGCCTTGATGGAAGAGGTGATCTGCGGCGCCGATTGCAGCCTGAAAAACGCGTCTTGGACTACATCTTCCGCGCGGGACCGGCACCCGGTGATGCGCGCTGCGATCTTGACCAGGATGGTTCGGTTATCGACGAATGCCTGAAGTAGCGGTGAGTCGCACCTGCTTGTGGATACTTGTTCCGTCATGGAATTCACCTTGCTGCAATTAGTTAGCAGGACGGTCGGGCCAGCGGATCCGTCCTACACATCGGGGGCCAAATTAGGCTTAATGATAATTATTGTCAATTGAGAAGAAGAATTATTGATGAAAGGAAGTCCAGACTGAGCGCTGCGACTCGTTGTCGCGGGGTACTACGGGCCTGAACGCCGCTGCGCGCGCGTTGCCTGGGAGCAGCGACTAATTATCTGGCGGTGTTATCCGTCCCCATGGGTGACTACTTGCAAGCCGAATTTCAGGCAGGAACCCCCCATGACCGACGCGTTCGAACTCCCCAGCACCCTGGCCCATGCCCTCCAGCGCCGCGCCGCGTTGACTCCGGATCGGGTCGCCTTGCGCTTCCTTGCCGACAGTCCGCAGCAGGGCGTGGTACTAAGTTATTGCGACCTGGACCGGCGCGCCCGGACGATCGCGGCGGCGTTGCAGGGCGAAGCGAAAATCGGCGACCGAGCGGTGCTGCTGTTTCCCAGCGGCCCGGATTACGTCGCGGCGTTCTTCGGCAGCCTGTACGCCGGTGTGATCGCCGTACCGGCCTATCCGCCGGAGTCCACTCGTCGGCATCATCAGGAGCGCTTGCTGTCGATCATCGCCGACGCCGAACCTCGGCTGTTGCTGACCACCGCTGACTTGCGCGACACCTTGCAGGCCATCGAATCGGCGCCGCCAGTGCTGTGCGTCGATACGCTCGATCCGACCCGCGCCGAGCAATGGCAGGCGCCGGACCTGCAAGACAATGACATCGCTTTCCTGCAATACACCTCCGGCTCCACTGCATTGCCAAAGGGCGTGCAGGTCAGCCACGGCAACCTCGTCGCCAATGAGCTGTTGATTCGTCATGGTTTCGGCATCGATGTGAATCCTGACGATGTCATCGTCAGCTGGCTGCCGCTGTATCACGACATGGGGCTGATCGGCGGGTTGCTGCAGCCGATCTTCAGCGGCGTGCCTTGCGTGCTGATGTCACCGGCCTATTTCCTCGCCCGGCCGTTGCGCTGGCTCGAAGCGATCAGCGAATACGGCGGCACCATCAGCGGCGGCCCGGACTTCGCCTATCGCCTGTGCAGCGAACGGGTCAGTGAGTCTGCCCTGGGCCGTCTCGACCTGAGCGGCTGGCGCGTCGCTTATTCCGGCTCCGAGCCGATCCGCCTCGACAGCCTGGAGCGCTTCGCCGAGAAGTTCGCGGCATGCGGCTTCACGGCTGACAGTTTCATGGCCTCATACGGGCTCGCTGAGGCGACGTTGTTCGTCGCCGGCACGCCACGTGGCCAGGGCATTCCCTCGATGCGCATGGACGACGCGGCCTTGACGCAGAACCGTGCCGAACCGGGGCAGGGCAGCGCGGTGATGAGCTGCGGTGTAAGCCAGCCGGGCCATGCGGTGCTGATCGTGGAGCCCAACGCCTTGCAACCGTTGGCCGACAATCAGGTCGGCGAAGTCTGGGCCGCCGGGCCGAGCATCGCCCACGGTTACTGGCGCAACCCCGAGGCCAGCGCCAAGACCTTCGTCGAGCATGACGGCCGCACGTGGCTGCGCACCGGTGACCTGGGTTTTGTCCGCGAAGGCGAACTGTTCATCACCGGACGCTTGAAGGACATGCTGATCGTGCGCGGGCACAACCTTTATCCACAGGACATCGAGCAGACCATCGAGCGGGAAGTGGAGGTGGTGCGCAAAGGCCGCGTCGCCGCCTTCGCCGTCAACGAGGCGGGTGAGGAAGGCATCGGCATCGCCGCCGAGATCAGCCGCAGCGTGCAGAAGATCCTGTCTCCCGAAGCCTTGATCAACGCGATTCGCCAGGCCGTGGCCGAGGCCTGCCAGCAAGCGCCGAGCGTGGTGGTGCTGCTCAACCCGGGGGCGCTGCCGAAGACGTCCAGCGGCAAACTGCAACGTTCGGCGTGCCGCGCGCGATTGGCGGACGGCAGCCTCGACAGCTATGCATTGTTTCCCTCGGCAAAGGCTGGGACTGTCGACGAGTTCGCGCCGTCATCCGAGCTGCAAGACCTGATCGGCCAACTCTGGTGCGAGCAGTTGCAGGTTGATCGAGTGCGCAGCGACGACCATTTCTTCCTGCTGGGCGGTAACTCCATCACTGCCACCCAAGTGATTGCGCGGTTGCGTGAAGTGCTGGGCGTGGAGCTCAGCCTGCGCCTGCTCTTCGAAGCGCCGACCCTGGGCGCTTTCGCGACGGCGGTGGCGAATCTGCAACAAGACGGAGGCCAGCCCCAGGGCGTTATCAATTCGTTGGCCCGCGATGAAGCCCTGCCGCAGTCCCTGGCCCAGAACCGTTTGTGGCTGACCTGGCAACTGGACCCTGCTAGCCGCGCCTACAACATCCCCGGCGCCCTGCGCCTGCGTGGCGAGCTGGACGAACAAGCGCTGCGCCAGAGCTTTCAGCAATTGATCGAGCGCCACGAATCCTTGCGCACGCGCTTTCTGGAGCGCGATGGCGTGGCCCTGCAACAGATTGATCCAGCCGGTGAGTTCAATCTTCAGGTGATCGACCTCAGCGACATGCCTGCCTACGAGCGCGAAGCCCGGGCGCGGCAGATCCGCGAAGACGAAGCGGCCACTCAGTTCGATCTGGAAAAGGGACCGCTGCTGTGGGTCACCTTGTTGCGCCTGGCTGAAGACGATCATCAGTTGCTGGTGACGATGCATCACATCATCGCCGATGGCTGGTCGATGAACGTCTTGATCGACGAGTTCTCGCGGCTATATGCCGCCGCGTCCCAAGGACGCACCGCCGAACTGGCACCGCTGCCCCTGCAATACGCCGACTACGGCAGTTGGCAGCGACAATGGCTCGCCCAGGGCGAAGCCGAGCGCCAACTGCGCTATTGGAAAGAGCAGTTGGGCGATGAGCACCCGACCCTGGCGCTGAGCACCGACCATCCGCGCAGTGCCCAGCGGCATCGCAGCGCCGCGCGCCATAGCCTGCGCCTGGACAAGACGCTCGGTGATGCCCTGCGCCAGGTCGCCCAGGCGCACGACGCCACGGTATTCATGCTGTTGCTGGCGGCGTTCCAGGCCTTGCTGCAGCGCTACACCGGCCAATCCGACCTGCGCATCGGCGTGCCCAACGCCAACCGCCCGCGCCTGGAAACCCAAGGGCTGATCGGCTTCTTCATCAACACCCAGGTGCTGCGCGCGCAAACCGATTCGCGCCGGCCCTTCGCCGCGCTGTTGGCCCAGGCCCGGGAGGCGACGCTCGGCGCCCAGGCTCATCAGGACCTGCCCTTCGAGCAACTGCTGGAAGCTTTCCCCCAGGCTCGCGAACAAGGCCTGTTCCAAGTGATGTTCAACCACCAGCAGCGCGACCTTGGCGCGTTGCGCCGTCTGCCGGGGTTGTTGGCCGATGAATTGCCATGGCACAGCCGCGAAGCCAAGTTCGACCTGCAATTGCACAGCGAAGAAGACCGTAACGGCCGGCTGACACTGTCGTTCGACTACGCGGACGAGCTGTTCGAGGCGGCGACCATCGCACGCCTGGCCGAGCATTTTTGCAGCTTGCTGCGGGCGGTCTGCGCTGATCCACGACAGGCCCTCGGCGACCTGCCTCTGCTGAGCGTCGAAGAACTCGCCCAGCAGCAGCGTTGGGCGGCGGCACCCTGCGAGCCCGCCATGCAATGGCTCCCGGAACTGCTCAATGAGCAGGCCCGCCGCACCCCGCAACGCACTGCATTACAGTGGGACGGTGGTGCGCTGGACTACGCAGAGCTGCACGCCCAGGCCAATCGGCTGGCCCATTATCTTCGCGACAAAGGTGTCGGCCCGGACGTGTGCGTGGCGATTGCCGCCGAACGCTCGCCGCAGTTGCTTATCGGCGTGCTGGCGATCATCAAGGCCGGCGGCGCCTACGTGCCGCTGGATGTCGATTACCCGAGCGAACGCCTGGCCTACATGCTCCACGACAGCGGTGTCGATCTGCTCCTGACCCAAACCGCACTGCTCGAACGCTTGCCGGCCTGCGAGGGCGTCAGCGTCATCGCCATGGACGCGCTGCACCTGGAGCAATGGCCGAGCAATCCGCCGGGGCTGCACCTGCACGGCGATCATCTGGCCTACGTGATCTACACCTCCGGCTCGACCGGCCAACCCAAGGGTGTCGGCAATACTCACGCGGCCCTCGCCGAGCGCCTGCAATGGATGCAGGCCGCCTATGGGCTGGATGAGACCGACGTGTTGATGCAAAAGGCGCCGATCAGTTTCGACGTGTCGGTCTGGGAATGCTTCTGGCCGCTGATTACCGGCAGCCAATTGGTCCTGGCGGGCCCGGGCGAACACCGCGACCCGCACCGCATTGCGCAACTGGTCGAGCAGTTCGGCGTGACCACGCTGCACTTCGTCCCGCCGCTGCTCAGCCTGTTTATCGACGAGCCCTTGAGTGCCCGTTGCACGAGCCTGCGGCGGATTTTCTCCGGCGGCGAAGCCTTGCCGGCCGAGTTGCGCAACCGAGTGCTCGCGCAACTGCCGACGGCGCAGTTGCACAATCGCTACGGCCCGACCGAAACCGCCATCAACGTCACCCATTGGCATTGCACCGCAGGCGATGGCGAGCGCTCGCCCATCGGTCGTCCCTTGGCTAACGTGCTGTGCCGCATCCTCGACAACGAACTCAATCCCGTGCCCGTCGGCGTGCCGGGTGAGCTGTGCATCGGTGGCCTGGGCCTGGCCCGGGGTTACCTCGGGCGTCCCGCGCTGACGGCTGAACGTTTTATCGCCGATCCCCAAGGATCGGCTGGCGCACGCCTGTACCGCACTGGCGACCTGGCGCGCTGGGATGCCGACGGCGTGATCGAATACCTCGGCCGCCTCGATCAGCAGGTCAAGCTGCGTGGTTTCCGTGTCGAGCCACAGGAAATCGAGGCGCGCTTGCTGGCCCAGGACGGCGTCGCCCAGGCGGCGGTGCTGGTGCGCGACACGGCGGCCGGTCCGCAGTTGATCGGCTATTACACCGCAGCGACGCCCGATGAAGAGGCGGCCGACCAAGCCGCTCGCTTGAAAAACGCCCTCGCCAGCGAGCTGCCGGACTACATGGTGCCCGCGCAATTGTTGCGCCTGGACGCCATGCCCTTGAGCCCGAGCGGCAAGCTCGACCGTCGCGCCTTGCCGGAGCCGCAATGGCAGGTGCGCGAACACGTCGAGCCGGCCACCGCCCTCGAACAGCAGATCGCCGGAATCTGGCGCGACGTACTCGGCCTTGCCCGCATCGGCCTGCGGGATGATTTTTTTGCCCTGGGCGGCCATTCGTTGCTGGCGACCCAGATCATTTCCCGCACGCGCCAGGCCTGCGACGTCGAGCTGCCGTTGCGTGCGTTGTTCGAAGCCAGCGAGCTGGGCGCCTTCGCCGAGCAGGTGCGGCTGATCCAGGCCAGCGGCCGGACCAACCGCCAGCCGCCGATCGAGAAAGTCGACCGCAGCCAACCGGTGCCGCTGTCCTATTCCCAGCAGCGCATGTGGTTCCTCTGGCAAATGGAGCCGGACAGCCCGGCCTATAACGTCGGCGGCATGGCCCGGTTGCGCGGAGTGCTGGATGTCGGGCGCTTCGAAGCGGCGTTGCAGGCCTTGATCCTGCGCCATGAAACCCTGCGCACCACGTTCCCGAGCACCGACGGCGTGCCTCGCCAACAGGTGCACGACGAGACGGGCCTGCGCATGGACTGGAAAGATTTTTCCATGCTCGACGCCGACCTTCGCCAACAGCGCGTGCAGCAACTGGCGGACAGCGAGGCCCACGAGCCCTTCGACCTGGAAACCGGGCCACTGCTGCGGGCCTGCCTGGTCAAGACCGCCGAGCGCGAACATTACCTGGTGCTGACGCTGCACCACATCGTCACCGAAGGTTGGGCGATGGACATTTTCGCCCGCGAGCTCAGTGCGCTGTACGAAGCCTTCATCGATGACCGCGAGTCACCGCTGGAGCCGTTGCCGGTGCAATACCTCGACTACAGCGCCTGGCAGCGCCAATGGCTGGAATCCGGCGAGCGCCAGCGCCAGCTCGATTACTGGACTACGCAACTGGGCCGCGAACATCCCTTGCTGGAATTGCCGGCGGACCGTCCGCGCCCGCCGGTGCAAAGCCATCGCGGCGAACTGTTCCGTTTCGACCTCGGCGACGACTTGGCCGCGCGGGTCCGTGCCTTCAACGCCGAACATGGCTTGACCCTGTTCATGACCATGACCGCCGCCCTGGCCGTGCTGCTCTATCGCTACAGCGGCCAGACCGACCTGCGCATCGGCGCGCCGGTGGCCAATCGCATCCGTCCGGAAAGCGAAGGGCTGATCGGCGCGTTCCTCAATACCCAAGTGCTGCGTTGCCAACTCGACGGGCAGATGTCGGTGGGCGAGTTGTTCGAGCAGGTGCGCCACACGGTCATCGAGGGGCAGTCCCACCAGGACCTGCCTTTCGATCATTTGGTCGAAGCCCTGCAACCGCCGCGCAGTGCGGCGTACAACCCGCTCTTCCAAGTGATGTGCAACGTGCAGCGCTGGGAGTTCCAGCAGAGCCGCACGCTGGCCGGTATGAGCGTCGATTATCTGGTCAACGATGCGCGGGCGACCAAGTTCGACCTCAACCTGGAAGTCACTGACCTGGACCAACGCCTGGGCTGCTGCCTGACCTACAGCACCGACCTGTTCGACGAACCGCGCATCGCCCGCATGGCCGGGCATTGGCGCAACCTGTTGGAAGCGCTGCTGGTGGATCCGGCTCGGCGGCTAAGCGAGCTGCCGTTGCTGGACGCCAGCGAACAGCAGCAGTTGCTCGACAGCCTCGGCGAAGAGCCGGGCGAGCATCGCCTCGATCAATGCATCCATTCATTGTTCGAAGCACAGGCCCGGCTGCGCCCGGACGCGCCGGCGCTGACGTTCGCCGGGCAGACCCTGACCTATGCCGAACTCGAACGCAGGGCCAATCGCCTGGCCTGGATGTTGCGCGAACGTGGCGTCGGGCCGCAGGTCCGGGTAGGGCTGGCTCTGGAGCGCTCGCTGGACATGGTCGTCGGCCTGCTGGCGATCCTCAAGGCGGGTGGCGCCTACGTGCCGCTGGATCCGGAATACCCGCTGGACCGCTTGCTCTACATGATCGAGGACAGCGGCGTCGGCTTGCTGCTCAGCGATCGGGCCATGTTCCAGGCCCTCGGCGAACTACCGGAAGGCGTGCAGCGCTGGTGCCTGGAAGACGACCGTCCGGCCCTGGTGGATTATCCCGACCAGTCGCCGTTGCTGATCAACCTACCGCAGCACCAGGCCTATCTGATCTACACCTCCGGCTCCACCGGCAAACCCAAGGGGGTGGTGGTGTCCCACGGTGAGATCGCCATGCATTGCCAGGCGGTGATCCAGCGCTTCGGCATGCGTCCCGATGACTGCGAGCTGCATTTCTACTCGATCAATTTCGACGCCGCCACCGAGCGCTTGCTGGTGCCGTTGCTCAGTGGCGCCCACGTGGTGCTGCGCGCCCAGGGCCAGTGGGATGCCGAAGAAATCTGCGGCCTGATCCGCCAGCACCGCATCAACATCCTCGGTTTCACCCCCAGCTATGGCAGCCAATTGGCGCAATGGCTGGCAACCCAGGGCCAGACGCTGCCGGTGCGCATGTGCATCACCGGTGGCGAAGCCCTGACCGGCGAACACCTGCAGCGCATCCGCGCCGCGTTCAGCCCGAACCTGTTCTTCAACGCCTACGGCCCGACCGAAACCGTGGTCATGCCGTTGGCGAGCCTGGCCCCGGAACAACTTGAGGAGGGCGCCGGCAGCGTACCGATCGGCAACGTGATCGGCGCTCGCGTCGCTTATATTCTCGACGCCGACCTGGCCTTGGTGCCGCAAGGCGCGACGGGTGAGTTGTATGTCGGCGGCGCCGGGTTGGCCCAGGGTTATCACCAGCGTCCGGGCATGACCGCCGAGCGCTTCGTCGCCGACTCGTTCAGCGCTGACGGCGGACGGCTGTACCGCACCGGGGACCTGGTGCGCCAGCGCGGCGACGGTCAGGTGGAGTATTTGGGGCGGATCGACCATCAGGTGAAGATTCGCGGTTTCCGTATCGAACTGGGGGAAATCGAAACCCGCCTGCTGGAACACGACGCCGTGCGCGAGGCCGTGGTACTGGCCTTGGATATGCCGGGCGGCAAGCAATTGGCCGGCTACCTGGTCAGCGGCATCGCTGAAGAGGATGGCGCCGGGCAAGCGGCGCTGCGCGAAGCGCTGAAGCATCACCTCAAGGCGCAACTGCCGGACTACATGGTGCCCGCGCACTTGATCCTGTTGCCGAGCATGCCGTTGACCGCCAACGGCAAGCTCGACCGCCGCGCCTTGCCGATGCCCGATCCCGAACTCAATCGCCAACAGTACGTGGCGCCGAGCAGTGCCTTGGAGCAAGCGTTGGCGACGATCTGGTGCGACGTGTTGAACGTCAGGCAGGTCGGCCTCAACGACAATTTCTTCGAGCTGGGCGGCGATTCGATCCTGTCGATCCAGGTCGTCAGCCGGGCCCGGCAACAGGGGCTGCATTTCACGCCGCGGGATTTGTTCCAGCACCAGACCGTGCAGGCCCTGGCGGCCGTCGCCACGCGCAGCGAACAAGTGAGCGCCGAGCAAGGATTGTTGAGCGGTGAGTCGGGGCTGACGCCGATCCAGCATTGGTTCTTCGCCAATGAAATACCCAACCGTCATCACTGGAACCAGGCGCTGTTGCTGGAGCCGACCCTGCGCTTGGAGCCGGGTTACCTGGAGCAAGCGTTGCGCGCGGTGTTCGAGCAACACGACGCCTTGCGCCTGGGCTTCGGCAACCGCGCCGGGCACTGGCGCGCCGGGCATCAGCCAGTGTTCGAAGGGGCGCTGCTGGAGGCTGTGTCGGTGGATTCGCCGCAAGCCTGCGAAGCCGTGTTTGCCCAGGCGCAGCGAGGCTTTGCGCTGTCGAGCGGGCCGCTGCTGCGGGCCGTGTTGGCGGAGTTGCCTGACGGTCGGCAGCGCCTGCTGATCGCGATTCACCACTTGGTGGTGGACGGTGTGTCGTGGCGGGTGTTGATGGACGACCTGCAAACGGCCTACCGCCAATGCATCGACAGACAAACGCTGCAATTGCCGGCCAAGACCAGCCCGTTCCGTGACTGGGCCGCGCGTTTGCAGGCTTACGCCGGCAGTGAGTCCCTGCGCGAAGAGTTGAGCTGGTGGCAAGGCCAGTTGAGTGGCCCGGACGTGACGCTGCCTTGCGCCCGTCCCGACGGCGGGCGGCAGGAACGGCACGCCGACATCGTCAGCCTGCGCCTGGACGCCGAGCGCACCCGGCAACTTCTGCAACAAGCCCCCAGCGCCTATCGAACCCAGGTCAATGATCTGTTGCTCACCGCGCTGGCCCGCGTGCTGTGCCGTTGGAGCCAGCATGAATCGGTGCTGGTCCAGCTCGAAGGACATGGCCGCGAGGCGCTGTTCGATGACATCGACCTGACCCGCACCGTGGGTTGGTTCACCAGCGTCTATCCGCTGCGCCTGAGCCCGTCGGCCGCTGACATCGGCAACTCGATCAAAGCCATCAAGGAACAGCTGCGCGCGGTGCCGCACAAGGGCCTCGGCTATGGCGTGCTGCGTTACCTGGCAGACGCCGGCACCCGCGAGGCGATGGCCGGCTTGCCGCAAGCGACGATCACCTTCAACTACCTCGGCCAGCTTGATCATACCCTCGGTCAGGACGCGCTGTTCCGCCCGCTGGACGAAGCGCTTGGCGCGATCCATGACCCCGACGCACCGCTGCCCAACGAACTGAGCCTCGACTGCCAGGTCAGCGGCGGCGAACTGGCGTTGCGCTGGACCTTCAGTGCCGAGCGTCATGACCGCGAGGCCATCGCCGCACTGGCCGACGCCTACCTCGAGGAATTGCAGCACCTGATCGAACATTGCTTGACGGACGAGGCGGGCGGCCTGACGCCGTCGGACTTCCCGCTGGCGAAACTGACCCAGGCACAGCTGGACAACCTGCCGGTGCCGGCCACGGAGATCGAAGACGTCTACCCAATGACGCCGATGCAGGAAGGCATGTTGCTGCACACATTGCTGGAACCGGGCACTGGCCTGTACTACATGCAGGACCGCTACCGCATCAACAGCGAACTGGACCCGCAGCGGTTCGCCCAGGCCTGGCAAGCGGTGATCGCCCGTCACGAAGCCTTGCGCGCCTCGTTCTGCTGGAACGTCGGCGAAGACATGCTGCAGGTCATCCACAAGCCCGGCCGCACGCCGGTGGAATACCTCGACTGGACGCAAGTGCCCGACGACGCCCAGGAGCCCAAGCTCCAGGCGCTGCTCAAGCGCGAGCGCGAGGCCGGTTTCGATTTGTTGAACGAGGCGCCGTTCCACTTGCGCCTGATCCGGGTCGGCGCGGCGCGCTACTGGTTCATGATGAGCAACCACCACATCCTCATCGATGCGTGGTGTCGTTCGTTGCTGATGGATGATTTCTTCGAGATCTACACCGCCCTCGGTGAACAGCGCGAGCCTCGCCTGGCCGTGCCGCCGCGCTATCGCGACTACATCGGCTGGCTGCAACGCCAGGGCCTGGCCGAAGCCCGGCAGTGGTGGCAGCAGAACCTGCAAGGCTTCGAGCGGACCACGCCGATCCCGGGTGACCGGCCGTTCCTGCGCGAACACGCCGGTGACAGCGGCGGCATGGTCGTCGGCGATTGCTACACCCGCCTCGACGCCCGGGACGGTGCGCGCCTGCGCGAGCTGGCCCAGGCCCATCAATTGACCGTCAACACCTTCGCCCAGGCGGCGTGGGCCCTGGTGCTGCGCCGTATCAGCGGTGATCGCGACGTATTGTTCGGCGTCACCGTGGCCGGGCGTCCGGTGGAGCTGCCGCAGATGCAGCGCACGGTGGGGCTGTTCATCAACAGCGTTGCCTTGCGGGTGCGGATCCCAGCGGATGACCAGCCCTGCAGCGTGCGCCAATGGCTCAACGGCTTGTTGGACAGCAACATGCAACTGCGCGAGTACGAATACCTGCCGCTGGTGAGCATCCAGGAAGTCAGCGAGCTGCCCAAGGGTCAGCCGTTGTTCGACAGCCTGTTCGTGTTCGAGAACGCGCCGGTGGAGGTTTCGGTGCTGGACCGCGCCCAGAGTCTCAACGCCACCTCGGATTCAGGCCGCACCCACACCAACTTCCCGCTGACGGCGGTGTGTTATCCGGGCGACGATCTGGGGCTGCACCTGTCCTACGACCAGCGTTACTTCGATGAGTCGACGGTCCAAGGGCTGCTGGGCGAGTTCAAGCGATTGCTGCTGGCGTTGATGGAAGGTTTCCACGGTGATATGGCCGAGTTGGCGCTGATCGGATCTGAAGAGAAGGATTTCCTCATCGAAGGTTGCAACCAGAGCGCGCGGAGCTATCCGCTGGAGCAGAGTTACGTCGAGCTGTTCGAGGCCCGGGTGGCGGCTCATCCGCAACGTATCGCCGCCAGTTGCCAGGACGACACCTGGACTTACGCCGAGTTGAACGAGCGCAGCAACCGCCTCGGTCACGCGCTGGTGGAGGCGGGCGTCGGTCTCGACCAGCCAGTGGCGCTGCTCGCTGAGCGCGACCTGGATTTACTCGGCATGATCATCGGCAGCTTCAAGGCCGGCGGCGGTTACCTGCCGCTGGACCCGGGGCTGCCGAGCCAGCGCCTGAGTCGCATCATCGAATTGAGCCGCACGCCGTTGCTGGTGTGCACGCGGGCTTGTCACGAGCAGGCGCTGGCCTTGCTGGAAGCGTTCGCCTGTGCCGGGCGGCCGAAGCTGCTGGTCTGGGAAGACGTCCAGGCCAGTGATAAGGCGGTGGACAATCCCGGCGTTTACATCGGGCCGGACAACCTCGCTTACGTGATCTACACCTCTGGCTCCACCGGGTTGCCCAAAGGTGTGATGGTCCAGCAGCGCGGCATGCTCAACAACCAGCTCAGCAAGGTGCCGTACCTGGCGCTGGATGAAACGGATGTGATTGCCCAGACCGCGTCCCAGAGCTTCGATATTTCGGTGTGGCAGTTCCTGGCTGCGCCGCTGTTCGGGGCTCGGGTGGACATCGTGCCCAATGCCATCGCCCACGACCCTCAAGGTCTGCTGGACCATGTCGGACGCCAGGGCATTACCGTGCTGGAGAGCGTGCCGTCGTTGATCCAGGGCATGCTTGCCCAGGAGCGCATCGGCCTGGATGGCTTGCGTTGGATGCTGCCCACTGGCGAAGCGATGCCACCGGAACTTGCCCATCAGTGGCTGGCGCGTTACCCGGACATCGGCCTGGTGAATGCCTACGGCCCGGCCGAATGTTCCGATGACGTGGCGTTCTTCCGAGTCGACATGGCCTCGACCCGTGGCACCTACCTGCCCATCGGTACGCCGACCGACAATAACCGTTTGTACCTGCTCGACGGCGCCCTGGAACTGGTGCCAGTGGGCGCGGTGGGCGAGCTGTGCGTCGCCGGCACCGGGGTGGGGCGTGGTTATGTCGGCGATCCGCTGCGTACCGCGCCGGTGTTCGTGCCCAACCCGTTCGGCGCACCGGGCGAGCGGCTGTACCGCACCGGCGACCTGGCACGTCGGCGCAGCGATGGCGTGCTGGAATACGTCGGTCGCATCGACCATCAGGTGAAGATTCGTGGCTACCGCATCGAACTGGGGGAAATCGAAGCACGGCTGCACGAGCAGCCCGAAGTCCGCGACGCGGCCGTCGGTGTGCAGGAAGGCGTCAATGGCAAGCACTTGGTGGGCTATCTGGTTGCCGCCGACGCCACGCTGAGCCCGAGCGAACGCCTGGATCGAATCAAACAGCGCCTGCGCAGCGAATTACCGGAATACATGGTGCCGCTGCACTGGCTGTGGCTCGATCGCCTGCCCCTCAATGCCAACGGCAAACTCGATCGCAAGGCGCTGCCGGCGCTGGAAATCGGTCAACTGCAGAGTCAGGACTACCAGGCGCCCAGCAGCGATCTTGAACAAACCCTGGCCGATATCTGGACCGAGGTGTTGAAGGCCGAACGGGTGGGCGTACAAGACAATTTCTTCGAACTGGGCGGGCACTCGTTGCTGGCGACACAAATCGCCTCGCGCGTGCAAAAAGCCTTGCAACGGGACGTGCCGCTCAGGGCCATGTTCGAGTGCAGCACCGTGCGGGAATTGGCTGAATACATCGGTGGGTTGGAGGCCAGTGAAATCACCGAGGAGAAGGTGGATCGGTTGAATGATTTGATGGCGGAGTTGGAAGGGCTTTAGTTTTGCGGTGCGTGTAACGGCCCCATCGCGAGCAAGCTCGCTCCCACATGGGATTTGTGTCGATCACTCCCTGTGGGAGCGAGCTTGCTCGCGATGAGGCCATTGACAGCACCTCAGGGACCCAAGGTTGACGTCTGGCGCTTCGCGGCCCAGTCTCCCCAAGGTTTTTTCATTCCCAAACAAGGAGGCCACCGATGCCCTTTGCAACGATTGACGGACAACCGCTCCATTACCTGGACCAGGGCCATGGCCCGGTGGTGGTGCTGGGCAGCAGTTATCTGTGGGACCAGAGCATGTGGGCGCCGCAGATTGATGCGTTATCGGAGCACTATCGAGTCATCGTCCCGGAGCTGTGGGGCCATGGGCAGTCAGGACGTTTGCCTGAGGGCATGAATTCGCTGGACGACCTGTCCCGTCAAACGCTGGCGTTGATGGATCACCTGGAGATCGACTGCTTCAACCTGGTCGGGTTGTCGGTGGGCGGGATGTGGGGCGCGCGGCTGGCGCTGGCCGCGCCCGAGCGCGTGAAGTCGCTGGTGTTGATGGACACCTACGTCGGCGTCGAGCCGGAGCCGACCCGGCTGTATTACTTTTCGCTGTTCGACAAGATCGAAGCCAGCGGCGCAATTCCCGAGCCTTTGCTGGACATCATCGTGCCGATTTTCTTCCGGCCGGGCATCGATCCGCAGTCCTCGCTTTATCAACAGTTCCGCGCCACCTTGGCCGCGCTGCCGACTGAGCGCCTGAAGGACAGCATCGTGCCGTTGGGGCGGATCATTTTTGGTCGGGACGACATCCTGGCGCGCCTGTCCGGATTGGATGCCAAGCGCACGCTGGTGATGTGCGGTGACCAGGACAAGCCTCGGCCACCGTCCGAGGCGTTGGAAATGGCCGAGCTGATTGGCTGCGATCATGTGCTGATTCCACAGGCGGGGCATATTTCCAACCTGGAGAATCCGCAGTTTGTGACCGAGGCGTTGTTGAAATTCCTGAAACGGATGCACTGACTTTGTGGCGAGGGGATTTATCCCCGCTGGGCTGCGCAGCCGCCCCAAAACCAGATACCTCGGTGAAGCTGACAAACCAAGTCGACAGTGTTGGGGCCGCTTCGCGACCCAGCGGGGATAAATCCCCTCGCCACAGTTCGGTGTACCGGTTCACTTCGGTCCGAGGATTTTCAGCAGTTTGTCCGGAGACGGCGCGCCTTGCTGTTGTTGCAGCTCGCCCTGGTCATCCAGATAGAAAATCGCCGGGGTGGCGGAGAGCTCCAGCTCGTCCATCAACGCCTGGTTGGCGTCCAGTTTTGCCTGGATGGCCGGCGGTATTTCCTTGAGCGGCTTGAGCGGACTGGCCTTGCCGGCCTTCTCATGGTCCGCCAGGGCTTTCTCCGGCTCCTTGGCGGCGAGCAGCGCGGCCGATTTGCCCGGACTGTCTTCGCGAATGATGCCCACCATGATGTGGCGCAACTGCACCTTGCCGGCCTTGACCCAGGGCCGGGCCTGTTCCCAGAACATGTTGCAATACGGGCAATTCGGATCGCTGAACAGGTATACGGTGCGTGGTGCGTCCTTGTTGCCGTCGGCGATCCAGTTGCTGGTCTCCATCTTCGCCCAGATGGCCTTGGCCATCGGGGCGTAGACCAGTTTTTGCAGCGGCTCGGCGCTCAGGTCCTTGCCGTCCGCGTCATATAGGTTGCCCAGCAACACATGCTTGCCATCCGGCGTCAGGTACAGGGCCATGCCACGGTTCTGGTATTGCGCGGCATAACCGCGCAAGCCGTTCGGCGCCTCGAAGGTGCCGACGATTTTCGCGCCCTTCGCTTCGATCTTCTGGATGGCCGCAGGCAGTTCTTCGGCCTGGAGCAGCGGCGCTTGCAGCAGCGCGCCGGCGAAGGCCAGTGTCAGCAGGTGGTGGAGGCGGGGCATGGCAGTTTCCTTGTCGCGGGGTGGGCCGCCGTGGTCGAGCCCGGCGTTTCGAAGTATTCCAGTGCCCGGGCCAGGCTCGCTTCGGATAATTCGCCCAGGTGACTGCCGAGCAGGCGGCCGTCGGCGCTGTAGAACAGTGTCGTTGGCAGCGCCATCGAGCCGACGGCATGGCCAAGGCGACCGCTGCCGTCGAACAACACGTTGGTGAGGCTCAAGCCCTGCGTGGCGAGGTAGGTGCTCACGCTTTGCATGCTTTCGGCCTGGTTGACGAACAGGAACGTCAGGTCCGGACGCTGTTTCTGGGCTTCTTCCAGCACCGGCATTTCACGTCGGCAGGGCGGGCACCAGGTGGCCCAGAGATTGATCACCAGCGGGCCGCCCTGATAATCGATGAGGCTCACGGTTTCGCCGTCGGCGGTGCGCAGGTCGATCTCCGGCAAGCGGGTGCCTTGTTCATAGATCGTCAGCGACATTGTTCCCACGAGCCAGAACAGCAGGCCGCCGGTGACACTGAAAGCCAACGGTCGACGCAGGCCCGGACGGCGCCGTGCCCATAGCAGGGCGCCGACCAGCAGCGCGATGATGCCCGGCCAGGCGAGGAAGCCGCCGTCGCGCAGATCGACGATCTGCCACGGGTCATCCCGATAATGTTTCCAGTAAGCGACGACAAACCCGATCCTTGCGGTCAGGAGTCCCAGCAGGAACAGTCCGAACAGCACCGATTCGGGGTTTTCGCCGCCGCGTCTTGCCACCCGCCAGCCGACGAAAGTCGCCAACGCCAATGCGCTGATCAACAGCAGATGATTGAGGGCGATGGCAAAGGTGCCCAAGGTCAACGTCAACATCAGGGCGCGTTCCGCGTCGTGTTCCAGCGCTCCAGGAAACCCTTGGCGTCGACTTCGCCGGTAATCCGCTGGTTGCGACGTTCTTCACCGTCTGTGCCGATCCACAACAGGCTGGGTGGCCCCGGTACCTGATAGCGGCTGAGCAGTTCGCGGCTGGCCGATGTGTCGGCGGTGACGTCAAGGCGCAGCAGGCGCACGCCTTTCAAGGCGTCCAGCACCTCTGTGCGGCCGAATACCTGTTTTTCCATGATCTTGCAGGACACGCACCAGTCGGCGTAGTAGTCCAGCAAGACCCACTGGCCCCGGGCCTTGGCGGCGTCCAGTTCGCGTTGCAGGGCGGCGGGCTCGCTGACCGTGGTGAACGCGTCCCGGGCCTCGGCGGTCGCAGTGGCGCGGGCACCGCTGTAGACCTCCAGCGGCTTGAACAGATCATCGCTGCCGCCCGCTGCCCCGATCACCAACAGGCTGCCCCACAGGCCGAACAGCAGCGATACGCTGCCCCACAGATAGGCAGCGCGGCCGAACCCTTCGGTCTGGCGCCAGGCGCAATAGGCCGCAATCACCAGCAGCGCGCCCCACAGGCCGATCCACAACGAGCCATCGATGACCGGGCGGATCATCAGCAGCGCGGTACCCAGGAACAGAAAGCCGAACACACCTTTGAGCAGGTTCATCCAGGCGCCGGGCTTGGGCAGGAAGCGATTGCCCACGGTCACCAGCAGCAACAGCGGCAGGCCCATGCCGACGCCCATGGTGAACAGGATCAGGCCGCCGTGCAGCGCATTGCCACTCTGGGCGATGTACAGCAGCGCGCCGGCCAAGGGGGCGGTCATGCAGGGGCCGACCAACAGGCCGGACAACGCCCCGAGAATGCCAGCGCCCACCAGGCTGCCGCCGCGGCGCTGGCGGCCGGCGTTTTCCAAGCGATCACGCAGGGCGGCTGGCAGTTGCAATTCGAAAAAGCCGAACATCGGCAGGGCCAACACCACGAACACTGCCGCAAAAGTCCCCAGCAACCAGGGTTGCTGCAGCACTGCCTGGAGATTGGCACCCAACAGCGCCGCGAGCACACCCATGGCGGCATAAACCAAGGCCATGCTGATCACGTAGCTGCCGGCCAATGCCAGGCCGCGCCGAGGGCCGGCGCCGCTGCCCACGACCAATCCCGCCAGGATCGGCAGCATCGGTAGCGAGCAGGGGGTAAACGCCAGCAACAGTCCCAAACCAAAGAACACCAGCAGGCTCCAGCCCAGCGCACGCTGTTGCAAGCCGCTGGCCAGGGCCTGGTCCTGCGCTTCGCCAGTGGCTGCCACCGGCGTGTTGCCGCCCAGGTCGACGACTTGGGTCTGGGGCGGATAGCACAGGCCCGCATCGGCGCAGCCCTGGAAGCCGACCTTGATCTTGCCGGTCGCCCCGGCGGGAATCTTCAGCTCCAGGGCCTGGCGATACACTTGCTGGTTGCCGAAGAATTCGTCGCTGTGTGCTTCGCCCTCGGGCAGCTTGGGTTTTTGCGCGTCGGCCAGGCCATCGAACTTGAGCCGCTGCTGATACAGGTAATACCCGTCGGCGATCTGCCAGAACAGTTGGGTCTCACCGGAATCCAGGCGTTCGGAAGTGAAGACGAATGCCTTCTCCACCGGGAGGAAATCGGGTTTGGTTTCGAAGGGATTGGCGGCCTGGGCCAGGCCCGAGATCAGGAACAGCCACAGCAAAAACAATCGACGCATGGACAAAGCCTTAACGAAGCAAGTGAAGGGCACAGTGGCGACCGGCGATTAACCGTCGATTAACCCGGCGATACCGGCAGGCGCCAATGATCGCCCATATTTGCCCGACTCGTCGCATAATGTCGGCTTAATCGGCCACCCGCCTAATCTACCTTTTTCCGTGGGGCTTACCATGCACGTACTGGTCTGCGAAGACGATGAGTTGATTGCCAGCGGCATCGTTGCCGGGCTCACGGCTCAAGGCCTGACCGTCGAGCACGTCGCCACCGCATCGGCGGCGCGGGCGATGGTCGGCGTGGCGACATTCGACGTCATGGTGTTGGACCTGGGCCTGCCGGATGAAGACGGCCTCAAGTTGCTCAAGCAGCTACGCCAGCAAGGCCTGGAAATGCCTGTGCTGATCCTCACCGCGCGGGATTCGGTGACCGACCGGGTCGATGGCTTGCAGGCCGGGGCCGATGACTACTTGCTCAAGCCCTTCGACCTGCGCGAACTGGCGGCGCGCTTGCACACGTTGCTGCGGCGCGTGGCCGGGCGCAGTGTCAACCTGATCGAGCATGGTCGCCTGACTTATGACCCGAGCAGCCGGGAAACCACCTTGGACGGCCAACCGGTGGACCTGTCCCGCCGCGAGCAGGCGCTGTTGCAGGCGCTGCTGCACAGTCGTGGCCGGGTGCTCTCCACCGAGCAACTCAAGGACAGCGTCTATGGCTTCAACGACGAGTTGGAAAGCAACGCCTTGAACGTCCATATCCACCATTTGCGGCGCAAGTTGGGCAACGGGATTGTCGAGACGGTGCGCGGCCTGGGCTATCGCCTGGGGCCGGCCGATGGCGGGGAATCGGCCAAGTGATCAGCCTGCGACTGCGCCTGAGCCTGACCCTCGGCGCGGCCTTTGCCCTGATCTGGGCCTTGGCCGCTGCCTGGATGCTCAGCGACCTGCGCAACCAGATGATGTTTTCCCTCGACCAGCGCCTGGTGGCTTCGGCGCGGATGGTCGCCGGCTTGCTGGAGCAGTTGCCGCCGGTACCCAGCAAGGGGGAGGGCACGCATTTCAGCGCGGAACAATTGAGCGTCCCAGGTGGCATGGCCTGCCAGGTCAGCTCGCTGCGCGGGGAGATTCTGGCGCGTAGCCATGACACCCCGGGGCAGCCACTGGAAGCCGAGAAAATGGGTTTCCACGACCAGATGATCGACGGCGCGCCATGGCGCAGTTTTACCCTGGCCCGAGGCGACTTGCGCATTACCACCGCGGACCGCCAGATCGAACGCGAGGCGTTGAACCTGTCGGTGCTGCTGGCGGCCTCGGTGCCGGTCGGCGTGGCCTTGCTCGGTTGCCTGTGCCTGCTGTGGCTGGGCATCGGCCAGGGCTTGGCGCCGCTCAACCGCATGCGCGATGCACTGACGCGGCGCAACGCGGATTCCCTCGAGCCGTTGCAGATTCACCCATTGCCCAGCGAATTGCGGCCTTTGCTGGAGACCCAGAACCAGTTGCTCCAGCGCATCGGCAAGACCATCGAGCGCGAGCGACGGCTGACCGGCGATGCCGCCCATGAACTGCGCAGCCCGTTGACCGCCATCAAGACACACCTGCAGGTGGCGCGCATGACCGAGGGCGCCGCCCGTGACCAGTCCCTGGCCCGGGCGGAAGAGGGCGCCGACCGATTGCATCGCACGCTGGAGCAACTGTTGCTGCTGGCCCGGGTGGAGGGCAGCCTGTCGTTCGATGACGGGGTGCAATGCAACGCCGAGCAGGTTGCGCGGCTGGCCATCCAGGACGCGACCGGCGGCGCACCCCGGCGGATCAAATTGCAGCTGTCGCCTCAACTGACCGATGCGCCGGTGCAGATGCCGGCCGTGCTGTCCATCGCCGCGCTGCGCAACCTGCTGGAGAACGCCGTGCGCCATACCCCGGACGACACCGAGATCGAATTGAACCTGGAAACGATCGGCCAGCGTGTGCGGTTCCAGGTGCGCGACCACGGTCCTGGCATCGCAGCCGACGATATCCAGCACCTGACCCAGCGCTTCTGGCGCAATGGCCAGAGCAACGGCTGCGGACTCGGGCTGGCGATTGTCCAGGCCATCGTCCAGCGTTGCGGCTGCGGCCTGCAGTTCGACAGCCGCCCGGACGGGTTGCGTGTCGAGCTGACCGTGCCGGTGCAACTATCGCCCGGTCCGTAGATAACCTGTGGCGAGGGAGCTTGCTCCCGCTGGACCGCGCAGCGGGCTCAAACCTGTGGGCTTGATTCATCTGACGGTCCGCGTGTCCTGGCTTGAGGGGCTGCTGCGCAGCCCAGCGGGAGCAAGCTCCCTCGCCACGGTCTTTATCCGGCAGTAAATCCTTGCCTCGCTAATGCGTTTCCACAACAGGAAACCTGCATGTGCGCTTCGGAATGCGCACCTGCCCGGTGCGCCTTTTGGTCATTCATCCCGGGGTCGAGAACATGCCAGTCACCAGTCCTATCCAAGCACCGCCAGCACGGGTCAGCCCTGCGCCGGTCGAGACGCTTTATCAATTCAACGAATCACCCTTGCTGGCCCGCCAGAGTCGCCAGGAATCCAATGCCCGCAGCTATCCACGACGAATCCCCTTGGCCCTCAAGCGCGCCAAGGGTCTGTACGTAGAAGATGTCGAGGGCCGCACGTTCATCGATTGCCTGGCCGGCGCCGGCACGCTGGCGCTCGGGCACAACCACCCGGTGGTGATCGAGGCGATCCAGCAAGTGCTTGCCGATGAGCTGCCGCTGCATACCCTGGACCTGACCACACCGGTCAAGGACCGCTTTGTCCAGGACCTGTTCGGCCTGTTGCCGGCGGCCCTCGCCGCTGAAGCGAAAATCCAGTTCTGCGGCCCTACCGGCACGGACGCGGTGGAAGCCGCGCTCAAGTTGGTCCGCACCGCAACGGGGCGTAGCACGGTGTTGTCGTTCCAGGGCGGTTATCACGGGATGAGCCAGGGCGCGCTGAGCCTGATGGGCAGCCTGGGGCCGAAGAAGCCTTTGGGGGCGTTGCTCAGCAACGGCGTGCAGTTCATGCCGTATCCCTATGATTACCGCTGCCCGTTCGGACTGGGCGGCGCGGAGGGGATCAAGGCCAATCTGCATTACCTGGAAAACCTGCTGAACGATCCGGAGGCCGGCGTGCAATTGCCAGCAGCGGTCATCGTCGAAGTGGTGCAGGGCGAGGGCGGTGTCATACCGGCCGATCTGGATTGGCTGCGCGGCCTGCGGCGGATCACCGAGCAGGCCGGGGTGGCGCTGATCGTCGATGAAATCCAGAGTGGCTTTGGCCGGACCGGCAAGATGTTCGCGTTCGAGCACGCCGGCATCATTCCGGACGTGGTCGTACTGTCCAAGGCCATCGGTGGCAGCCTGCCGTTGGCGGTTGTGGTTTATCGCGATTGGCTCGATACCTGGCTGCCGGGAGCCCATGCCGGGACTTTCCGCGGCAACCAGATGGCCATGGCCGCCGGTTCTGCGGTGATGCGCTACCTGGTGGAGCACAACGTGTCGGCCCACGCCGCCGCCATGGGCGAGCGCTTGAGCGAGCACTTGCACATCCTGCAGCGGGATTTCGCGGAGTTGGGTGACATTCGCGGTCGCGGCCTGATGCTCGGCGTCGAGCTGGTGGACCCGACCGGCAAGCCGGACGCCTTGGGGCATCCGCCGGTGCATGCACGCCTGGCGCCGCGGTTGCAGCGTGAATGCCTCAAGCGCGGATTGATCCTCGAGCTGGGTGGCCGCCAGGGCGGCGTGGTGCGTTTCCTGCCGCCGTTGATCATTACCGCGGCGGAAATCGATCGGGTCGCCGAGATTTTCCGGCGCGCCCTGGAGGCCGCCGTCGCCGAAGCCTAATTTTCATCCGGCCCGGTACGTTCCTTTTCATACCTTGGCTGCGCCCGTGGCGCGGCGAACCTTGAGCAACGACGGAGAAACACCATGACTTCAGTATTCGACCGCGAGGACATCCTCTTCCAGGTCGTGGTCAACCACGAAGAACAGTATTCGATCTGGCCGGACTACAAGGCCGTTCCCGAGGGCTGGCGCACCGTCGGCAAGAGCGGCTTCAAGAAGGAATGCCTGGCCTACATCGAAGAGGTCTGGACCGACATGCGGCCGTTGAGCTTGCGCAAGAAGATGGAAGAGCAGGCGGCAGCGGCTCACTAACTGTTGAAGCTGTGGCAGCACGGAAATTTTCCAGTAGGGCTGTAGGGAAATACAAATCTTGCAGTCACGTCGGGCCCCATGTGGGAGCGAGCTTGCTCGCGATAGCGGCGGATCAGCAACATTGATGCTGACTGACACTCCGCAATCGCGAGCAAGCTCGCACACACAGGGGGTGGCGTTTACCACCTATTGTTCCGCCATGAAATCAATCAACGCCCGCGCCGCCGCCGGCAATTGTCGATGGGGCGGGTAGATGATGGAAAACGTTCGACTGCGGCCGCCAAAGTCCTCCAGCAACTCCACTAGTTCCCCTCGCTCGACTCGCTCCCGGACGATGAATTCATAGCTCTGGCAGATCCCCATCCCGGCCTGGGCCAGGGACACGATGCCCAGCACGTCATCGGACACTTGCACATTGCCCGCCGGCAACCATTCACGATCTTCCTGGTTTTCGCGAAACAGCCACGGCGCGATGCGTCCGCTGCTGGGCATCACGAAGGGCAGGCAGGCGTGGGCGGCCAGTTCATCGATGCGCAGGGGCGTCCCGGCGTGCTCCAGGTAGCGCGGCGCGGCCACCAGGCAGAGGCGGGCGTCTTCCAATTTGCGGCCGACCAATCCACTGTCCGGCAGCGGCCCGAGGCGGATCGCCAGGTCATACCCTTCGGCCACCAGGTCGACGTTGCGGTTGGTGATGCTCAGCTCGACTCGCACCTGCGGGCAAGCCTGGGCGAAACGCGACAGCAGCGCCGGCAGGCGGTAATGGCCATAAGTGGTTGGCACGCTCAGGCGCACGCGGCCGGTCAACACGCCGTCCTGGCCCTGGATTCGTCGCTCGGCATCATCAATCAGGGCAAAGGCCGAGCGCGACTGTTCCAGGTACAACGTCCCCGCATCGGTCAGGTTCAGCCGTCGGGTGGTGCGGCGCAACAGCTGCACCCCGAGCCGGGCTTCGAGGCGCGAGATGGCGCGGCTCAGCACCGAAGGCGTGGTGCCGAGGGCGATAGCGCCAGCGCTGAGGGTGCCTTTTTCCACGACGGTGACGAAGGCTTCCACATCGGCCAGATGATCGAATCGACGGGCCATTATTGCCTCCAGAGGCCAAGTGATGTTCCTGGAAGCCAGTTTATCGCCAGCAGGCGCATCAATACAGTGAGCACAACTTTTATCGAAGCGGAGTCATCATGAAAAAGCTCACTGCCTTGGCAACGTCTGTCGTTCTGGCCGGTATCAGTGCCGCGGCCCATGCCGACAACGTGCTCGTGGTTCTGTCGGATGCCGATCATCTGGATCTGAAAAATGGCCAGGTCTTTTCCACAGGGTTCTACCTCAACGAGCTGCTACAACCGGTGAAGCTGTTGCTGGATGCCGGTCACCACGTGACCTTCGCCACGCCCGAGGGCAAGGCGCCGACCCTGGACCGCTCCTCGGTGGACAAGATGTATTTCAATAACGACGCGGCGGAGCTTGAGCGCTACCAGGCGTTGCTGGCCCGACTGAAAATCACCTCGCCCGAAGACTCACCGTTGATCAGCCTGACCCGTGCCGAACAAATGGGCCTGGATCGGTTCGATGCGCTGTACGTTCCTGGTGGGCACGCGCCGATGCAGGACCTGCTCACCAGCGCGCCGCTGGGCCGGGTCTTGACGCACTTCCATGAGAAAGGCAAAACCACCGCACTGGTCTGCCACGGGCCGATCGCCCTGTTGTCGACGCTACCCGATGCCAACGGCTTCGTCGGCCAGCTGGCCACCAAGGGCCAGGCCTCGGCCCAGTCCGGTTGGATTTACGCCGGGTACAAGATGACGGTCATCAGCAATCAGGAAGAGGAGTTGGCCAAGGGGCTGCTGGGCGGTGGGGCCATGAAATTCTATCCGCAGACTGCATTGGAGCAGGCGGGCGGCCAATACAGCAGCAATACCTCGCCGTGGACGTCCCATGTGGTCATGGACCGGGAGTTGATCACCGGCCAGAACCCGGCGTCGGCGCTGGAGGTGGGGCAGGCGCTGGTGAAGCGACTAGAGCCTTAAGCTACAAGCTACAAGCTACAAGCTACAAGCTAACAGCGGCCACTCTGGCTTGCAGCTTGCAGCTTGCAGCTTGCAGCTCATAGCTGCCTTATTTGAACCGCCGCTCCACCCCTTTCTCCACCAGGATCTTCGCCGAAATCTCTTCCACGGAAAAATGCGTGGAGTTGATGTGGGGAATGTTCTCCCGCCGGAACAGGTTTTCCACTTCGCGCACTTCGAACTCGCACTGGGCGTAGCTTGAGTAGCGGCTGTTGGGCTTGCGCTCGTTGCGGATCGCGGTGAGGCGGTCCGGGTCGATGGTCAGGCCGAACAGCTTATGCC
>Ga0307408_100000569_pt1 | contig 31764 bp, 31 predicted proteins | sample 322Cmetagenome_FD_202116 | JGI IMG/M metagenome (GOLD analysis project Ga0307408, IMG submission 202116) | Maize rhizosphere microbial communities from greenhouse at UC Davis, California, United States - 322HYB-C-3 | ecosystem: Host-associated > Plants > Roots > Rhizosphere > Soil | place...
GCAGGTGTCTGGCCGAAGTAGTTAGGCGCCGTGTACAGGGCGCCAAGCAGCACCACGACGACGATAAGGATGTATTTCCAGATTGGATAACGATTCATAGTCTTCAGCGTTCAGGGTGGGCGGCACGCTCGCCGCCCATGCCGGTTATCACAGGCTCTTCAGGGTGCCTTTCGGCAGCTGGGAGGAAATGGCGTGCTTCTGCACCCAGACTTCGGTGCCCTGGGAGACTTCGATGGCCACGTTCTGGTCGTTCACCTTGGTCACTTTGCCCATGATGCCGCCGATGGTGACCACTTCGTCGCCCTTGGCCAGGGCTTCCATCATGGCTTTCTGCTCTTTCGCGCGCTTTTGCTGAGGACGAATCATCAGGAAGTACATCACCACAAACATCAGGATCAGTGGTGCGAAGGTGGTCAGGCTGCCCATGGCGCCTGCGTCGGCTGCGGTTTGGGCGTATGCGTTGGAAATGAACACGGTGACTCCAGTTGTTCTAGTTGAAAACGAGTTAAAAAATCAAGCGGTGTATTCTAGCACCGCCCAAGCTGCCCACCTATATATAGGCGGGTTGCCGTTTTTTAAATACCACGCGCGCGATCTGCGTGGAATTGCCGCACCCAGTCCGGGAAGCGGTCTGCATCCAGCGCATCACGCATCTGCTGCATGATGTCTAGGTAGTAATGCAGGTTGTGGATGGTGTTCAGGCGCGCGCCCAGGATCTCCTGCGCCCGGTGCAGGTGGTGCAGGTAGGCGCGGCTGAAGTTGCGGCAGGTGTAGCAGGAGCAGGTCGGGTCCAGCGGCTCCTTGTCATCCTTATAACGCGCATTCTTGATCTTGACGTCGCCGAAGCGGGTGAAGATCCAGCCGTTACGGGCATTTCGGGTCGGCATCACGCAGTCGAACATGTCAACGCCATTGGCTACGCCGTTGACCAGGTCTTCCGGGGTGCCGACGCCCATCAGGTAGTGCGGTTTGTTCTCTGGCAGGCGCGGGCCGACGTGCTGCAGGATGCGCATCATGTCTTCTTTCGGCTCGCCCACCGACAGCCCGCCGATGGCCAGGCCCGGGAAATCGATCTTTTCCAGGCCTTCCAGCGATTCGTCGCGCAGGTTTTCGTACATGCCGCCCTGAACGATGCCGAACAGCGCGTTCGGGTTTTCGCCGGCCTTGAACTCGTTCATCGAGCGCTGGGCCCAGCGCAGCGACATGCGCATCGACTTGGCCGCTTCTTCCAGCGTGGCCGGGCGGCCGTCGATTTCATACGGGGTGCATTCGTCGAACTGCATCACGATGTCGGAATTCAGCACGCGCTGGATCTGCATCGAGATTTCCGGCGACAGGAACAGCTTGTCGCCATTGATCGGGGAGTTGAAGGTCACGCCTTCCTCGGTGATCTTGCGCATTTCGCCCAAGGAGAACACCTGGAAGCCGCCGGAGTCGGTCAGGATCGGCTTGTCCCAGCCCATGAAGCCGTGCAGGCCGCCGAACTTGGACATCACGTCGTTACCCGGGCGCAGCCACAGGTGGAAGGTATTGCCGAGGATGATCTGGGCGCCGATTTCCTTCAGTTCCAGCGGCGACATGGCCTTGACGGAGCCGTAGGTACCGACCGGCATGAAGATCGGAGTCTGCACCTCGCCGTGATTGAGCTTGACCGTGCCGCGGCGGGCGTGGGTCTTGCCGGTGGTGTCTTTTTTGATGAGTTTAAATTCCAGCATCGGTATTCCTTATGCTCTGTTGTGCGTCGTCAGCAGCATGGCGTCGCCATAGCTGAAGAAGCGGTATTCGTTCGCGATCGCGTGCTGGTAGGCGTGGCGGATCTCGGTGAAGCCTGCGAAAGCGCTTACCAGCATCAGCAGGGTCGATTTCGGCAGGTGGAAGTTGGTGATCAGTCGCGTCACCGTCTTGAATTTGTAGCCAGGGGTGATGAACAGGTTGGTGTCGCCGCTGCCCGCTTCCAGCGAGCCGCTTTGCGAGGCCGACTCCAGGGCGCGCAGCGAGGTGGTGCCCACGGCTACCACGTCGCGGCCGGAGGCGCGGGCTTCGCGCACGGCGTCCACGGTTTCCTGCGGCATGGTGTACCACTCGGTATGCATCTTGTGCTCGGCCAGGTTCTCGGTGCGCACCGGCTGGAAGGTGCCTGCGCCCACGTGCAGGGTGACGTAGGCGAACTTCACGCCCTTGGCGCGCAGTTTTTCCAGCAGCGGCTCATCGAAATGCAGGCCGGCGGTCGGTGCGGCCACGGCGCCCGGCACCTTGTTGAAGACGGTCTGGTAGCGCGTTTCGTCCACTTCGCCCGGTGCATGCTCGATGTAGGGCGGCAGGGGCAGGCGGCCGTACTGCTCGATCAGGTCGAATACGTCGGCATCGAAATGCAGGGTGTAGAACTCGCCGGCGCGTTCGCCGACAGTGACGTCGAAGGCATCGGCCAGGCGGATCTTCACGCCGGGACCGGGCGATTTCGAGGCACGTACCTGGGCCAGCACGGTGCGGGTGTCAAGCACGCGCTCCACCAGCGCTTCAACCTTGCCGCCGCTGTCCTTGACGCCAAAGAAGCGGGCCTTCAGGACGCGGGTATTGTTCATCACCAGCAGGTCGCCAGCCTGGAGCTGGTCGAGGATGTCGGTGAACTGGCGGTCGTGCAGGGTCTTGCCGTCCACGTGCAGGAGGCGCGACGCGCTGCGGTCCGGCAGCGGGAACTGCGCAATACGCTCTGGCGGCAGATGGAAATCGAAATCGGATAGCGAATACATTGACGGACTACTAAAACTGTTGGGCAACCCTCTATTTTACGTCATTTGCTCAAATTTCACGCAAAATACGCCCGATCAGCGTGGCAAGTCTGCTTTGCGCTCAAATTCCGCGAGGTATTCCCTGAAAAATGTGCCGGGGCAGCCGGCGGCGATGCGCAACCATTTCAGTTCCAGGTCAAGATACTGGTTGCCGCCATACAGGCTGTAAGAGGCCAGCCGGCGCGCAGCGGCGCAGTCGCCCCGGCTGGCGCGAGCCTCAAGCGACGGAAGTTTGAGTGCAGGAATACCGTAGACGTGGTTGCCCTGGTCGTTTGGCAAATCTTCGCTCGCCCAGTCGAGCGCCTGCCCGCGCGCGGCTGGCGGCAGGCTGGCAAATTCCGCCGTGCGGACCAGGCGCGCAAAGTATTGCTGGACGGGCAGCTCGTCAGCGGCGGCGACATCGACCGGCGCACTTCGCAGTATCAGCATCCGATAGAACTGGATCCGATCGTCCGTGGGCAGTTGCGGCGCGGACGCCATTGCTCGCGGCGATCGCCAGAACTGGTCGCGCAAGGCGCTGCGCGCAGCCTTGTTCGCCGCCAGCGAAAGGCTGTCGGTGCCGCGGGTGATGTAGAAATCGAGCGCAGCGAACGCACAGAACGCGGCGCCGCAAATCGCCACCGCACCGTTCAGGCATAACGAACGCAGGTCAGGTCTCATCGTCTTTCAGTTAGAATCCAAGCCTGGTGTTTATACCATGCCCAACATGCCGGAAACGAAGCCGCCCGCCAAAACCAAAAAACCAGCTGCCACCGCCGAAAGCAAGCTTGCCAAGCTTGGCCTGCGCACGGACATGGACCTGGTGCTGCACCTCCCCATGCGTTATGAGGATGAGACGGAAGTCCTGACGATCCGTGAAGCCTGCATGCGCGGCGGCGAAGTGTCGCAGGTGGAAGGCGTGGTCACCTCCAACGAAATCGCCTACAAGCCGAGGCGCCAGCTGCTGGTGCATATCGCCGACGAAACGGGCGACATCCAGCTTCGCTTCATGAATTTCTACGGCAGCCAGGTCAAGCAACTGGCCGAGGGCACCCGCGTACGCGCACGGGGCGAAGTACGGCATGGCTTCTTCGGCGCCGAGATGGTGCACCCGGCCTACAAGATCGTGAACGAAGGCGCCCCGCTGCCGACCTCCCTCACGCCGGTCTACCCATCCGGCGAAGGCTTGTCGCAACTGGTGCTGCGCCGCGCGATAGCCGACGCGATGAAGCGCGTGGACTGGACCGACACCCTGCCGCCGGAAATCCTCAAGGCCATGCGCCTGCATCCGCTCGAATCCGCGGTACGCACCCTGCATTACCCGCCGGCCGAGATCGACGAGAACGCGCTGATCGAGCGCACCCACCCGGCCTGGACCCGCGTGAAGTTCGATGAGCTGCTGGCGCAGCAGCTTTCGTTGAAACGGGCGCAGCGCGCGCGCCGTGCCAAAGGCGCGGCCGTGCTGGGCAAGGTCGGCTCCTTGTCGTCCGCCTTCGAGGCTTCGCTGCCGTTCAAGCTGACGAAAGCACAGCAGCGCGTGCTGAAGGAAATCCGCGCCGACATCAAACAGCCCTACCCGATGCAGCGCCTGCTGCAGGGCGACGTCGGCAGCGGCAAGACCATCGTGGCCGCGCTGTCGGCCGCGCAGGCCATCGACAGCGGCTACCAGGCCGCCCTGATGGCGCCGACCGAAATCCTGGCCGACCAGCATTTCCGCAAGATCGCCGCCTGGCTCGAACCGCTGGGCGTGAAGGTCGCATGGCTGACCGGCAGCCTGAAAAAGAAGGAAAAGGAAGCCGCCTACGCACTGGTGGAATCCGGCGAAGCGCAGCTGGTGATCGGCACCCACGCCATCATCCAGGACACGGTGCAGTTTGCGAAGCTCGGCCTTGTGATCGTGGACGAGCAGCATCGCTTCGGCGTCGGCCAGCGCCTGACCTTGCGCAACAAGGGCAATGGCGACAACGTGCCGCACCAGCTGATGATGTCTGCCACGCCGATTCCGCGCACACTGGCCATGACCTACTACGCCGACCTGGAAGTGTCGGTGATCGACGAACTGCCGCCAGGCCGCACGCCGATCGTCACCGCCGTGGTCGACCAGAACCGGCGCGACGAAGTAATCGCCCGCGTGCGTGCTGCCGCGCTGGAAGGCCGCCAGGCTTACTGGGTCTGCCCGCTGATTGAAGAATCGGAAGCGCTGCAATTGCAGACCGCGACCGAGACGTATGAGACCCTGGCCGCCGCCCTGCCCGATTTGCGCGTCGGCCTGGTGCACGGCCGCCTGAAGCCGGCCGAAAAGGCGGAAGTAATGGACGCCTTCGCTGCCGGCGATATCCACGTCCTTGTCGCCACCACCGTGATCGAGGTGGGTGTCGACGTGCCGAATTCTTCGCTGATGGTGATCGAGCACGCCGAACGCTTCGGCCTGTCCCAACTGCACCAGCTGCGCGGCCGCGTTGGCCGCGGCTCGGCGGCGTCGGTCTGCCTGCTGCTGTATCAAAGTCCGCTCGGACCGGTCGCCAAGCAGCGCCTGATGACGATGCGTGAAACCACCGATGGTTTCGAAATCGCGCGGCGCGACCTGGAGATCCGTGGCCCGGGCGAATTCCTGGGCTCGCGCCAATCCGGCCAGGCCATGCTGCGCTTCGCCGACCTGGAAACGGACGGCTGGCTGGTCGACCAGGCGCGCGACCTGGCACACACCCTGCTGCATGAAGCAACGCCCACCAACCAGGCCACGGTGGAAGCCCACCTGGAGCGCTGGCTCGGCGGCCGCGAAGAATTCCTGAAGGTTTAACGCGCCGGCTGCTCGAAAATGCAGCCGACGTAGCTTTGCACGACTATCTGCATCCGGTCCACATTGTCGATCTGGCCCGGGAAGCGGGCTGCTGTCTGATTCGCACACAGGTCGGAGCGCTGGTGCAGGCGGTCGATACAGTCCGACTCAGACAGGCCGTACTTGTTGCGCGCACAGGACTTTTCCAGTTTGCGGCCCATGTCCTTCAACATGCTGGCGTCGGCTCCGGAGACCTGCAGCACCGCATTCGCGACCGCGACGCCGGAGTCCGGCTTCTGTTCAGTTTCGACGACTTGTACCTCTTCCAGTTCGGCGGCCTGCTGCCGGCGTTCGATCACTGTGGTCAAGCCCCATCCCAACGCAACCAGGACGGCGGCCTTGGCCACCAGGCCAAGGTTCCAACTGTGCTTGACGGGGACAGCTTCAGGCGCCGCCCGCATACGCTCGCGCAGGCGCGAATCCGGCACCGGTTCCGCCGGGCCGCCTGCCTTGGCATAGCAAACCCCGCAAGCCGGGCACTGCCATTCGGGATTGCTCGCATCTTTCGGGCGCACATGGCTGCATTTCGGGCAGATAATCGCTTTATCCATTTTCGCTTGCGCAGTGCGCCTGTCAGTTCTTGCTTGTCGGTGTCGCGACCAGGGATTCAACTTCAGCGGTCAGGGAAATAATGCGCGGCACGCCGTCAACCAGCGCGATCTCGGCCTTCTGCTTGCTGAGCGACTCCATGCGCTCGCCCGGCAACAGCACCACTTCTTTCGCAACGTCTCGCGCGGTGGCGCTGTGGCCATTGGCGGCCACAGACACTTCGCGGTTGCTGACTTCATAAGTCGACTGGAGTTGCACTTTCCACAGCCCTTCCAGCATGGCCTTGTACTCGTTCACGCTCATGCGCGACAGTCCGCCGCCCCTGCCCGGCATCGAGACCATGATCATCGCATTCGGCGCGAAATTGGCCATCAGCCGGTCGGAATCGTGGCGCTGTACCGAGGTTTCCACGTCCCCCATCACCGTGAGCACTTCGGCTTCGGTAAGGCGCTTGCCACTGCAGGCAATGATCGCGGCAAGTACCGTGGTAATTATTGCAATTTTTTTCATATACGCAATGATACATTATGTGACATGTGTCGCATAAACTCCTTGCCTTCGTGTGACACATGTCGCACAATGCCGTCATACGTCACAAGGAGCTCCCATGGCCATTCCATCCATTACCGAATTAACGCTGCTCAAGGCACTTTGGAAACAGCATCCGCTCAGCGCCCGTGAAATCCATGAACGCGTCGAGGAGGAACTGGCCTGGTCCTACTCGTCCACGCGCAAAACCCTGGAGCGGATGCTGGAGAAAGGCATGATCAGCCTGCATTCCGCCCATGGCATGAACGTATACGCGCCAGTACTCGAAAAGGTTGAAACGCTGGCTGCATTTGCCCACGATTTCAGCCACCGCGTGATGGAAATGAATGCGCCGCTGCCGGTAAACATGTTCACCGGTTCCAAACTGGTGAACCAGAACGAGCTGAAAGAGCTGGAGCAGTTGCTGAGCGAATGGCCGGAAGATAAGGAGTAAAGCACATGTTCGCCTTGGTTTTCCTGCAGGCGAGCGTTGCCAGCTTGCTGGCCGGTGCTTGCACCTGGCTCCTGCTGCACTGCATCGCCCGCGCCTGGCCCGGACTGGAAGCGCGCCGCGCGCCTTGGCTGCTGGGCGCCGCCGCGGTAGCGGGCAGCCTGGCGCTTGCTCTGCTGCCTGGCGTTGCACGCCTGAGCATCGTCCCCGCCATTGAGCTGCCAGCAGTTCTTACGTCCGCTGGCCACGCCGATACCGGCCGCCCCAACGCCGCACGCAGCAACGACAACGCCTGGCGCAAAGGGAACGCCAGCGATCCCGGTGAAGACGCCGCCTACGACGACCATGCGGCCGCGCCCATCGAGCCAGCGCCAGCGCTCCTCTGGCTGGGCTACGCCTGGCTCGTGCTCTACTGCGGCGGCTTAGCCATGGCAGCAGCACGCTGGAGACAAGCCGAACACCGCCTCGCCGCGCTGATTGCTGCCTCGCAGCGGCTGGACCGATTCGACCTGGCCGCCCACCCCGGCTTCGCCAGCCTGCACCGCAATTTGCCGGAGGTACGCGAAATCGAAGCGCCTATCGCCCCCATGCTGGCCGGCCTGCTCCACCCTATCCTCCTGTTGCCGCGCCACCTGCGCGACTTCGATCCAGTCCAGCAACGCCTGGTGATCGAACACGAACTGACCCACCTCTCCCGCCGCGACCCGCTGTGGATGCGTGCCAGCTTCCTGCTGCAAGCCATCCAATGGTTCAACCCCATGGTGGCCCGCCTGGGCCGGCGCATGGCGTGGGCGCAGGAACTTGGCTGCGACCGCACCGTACTGCAAGGCCGCCCCGCCACCCAGCGCCGCGCCTATGCCACCGCGCTGCTCGCGCAAATGCGGATGCAGGCCACGCCCGGCCATGGAACGGCTCTTGCCTTTGGCGGGAGCGTAGCCGACGCTGTCGCCGCCCGCATCGGAATGATTCGCGACGGCGTCCCTGCCATGCCGCGCGCCGTTGCAGGCGCCTTGGGCTGGGCAGCAATGCCCGCGCTACTAGCCGCCAGCGTGCTGCTGCAGCCCGCCCTCGCATGGCGTCTTGAGGCCGCGCCACCCGGCAGCACTCTCACCGCATCGCCCGGGTCGCTGGCCGCAGCGTCACAAACAACCGCTGCAAAAGCAAACGCGCCTGCGGCCGGCCTGCCACGCTGGCAAGCCCCGATGGAGCGCCTGCGCGTCAGCGCCTTCTTCGGCATCCTGCACGCGCCAACAGGCCGCAAACATGGCGGCATGGATTTCGCCGCCCGCACCGGCACGCCCGTCGTCGCCCCAGCCGACGGCATCGTCGTCGCCTCAACAAACAGCTACATGGGCGAGGACAAGTGGGGAGAACTGATCGCCATCGAACACGCCAACGGCCTGCGTTCCCTGTACGCCCACATGGACAGGCGCCTGGTCAAGGAAGGTGAGCGCGTCGCCGCCGGCCAGCAGATCGGCACTTCCGGCGCCAGCGGCAAAGCCACCGGCCCGCACCTGCATCTGGAAGTCAGCCGCGATGGCCGGAACATCGATCCGCAAATCCTGCTTGGCAATCTCGAAGCCAACGCCACCAGAACCGCGCTGCAGCGCCTGAAAACCAGCCGCTCAAGCTAACCGTCCCCGCCGCCGCCAAGCCATGCCGCGCGCAGCCCGGCAGTGGCGGCGCTCGTCCTGAGGAACCGCAATGAAGAACACAGTATTCATGCTGGCCGCCGCGCTGGCAGCCCAAGCTGCGCCCGCGCAGACCGTCGTCGAGATCAAATCGGCGCGCTTCGACCAGCGCAAGGAAGATACCGCCAGTACCGTCGTGCTCACGCGCGAAGAGCTGGCCGCGAACGGCGACCGAACCGTGGCCGACGCGCTGCGCCGCCTGCCCGGCATCACCATCAGCGACAGCGCCGGCATTCGCGTGCGCGGCCTGGGCAAGGGCTATACGCAGCTTTTGCTGAATGGCCAGCCCGCCCCTAACGGTTTCTCGCTGGACAGCCTGCCGCCGGAGGTGATCGAGCGCGTCGAAGTGCTGCGCAGCGCGTCCGCTGTACTGGGAACGCAAGGCATCGCAGGCACCATCAACATCGTGCTGCGCAAATCCGTCAGCCGCAGCACGCAGGAAATGCAGCTCGGGATCGATAGCCTGCACGGTGCATGGTCGCCGCGCCTCACCGCGCAATCCAGCGGCAAGGCAGACGGCTGGTCGCACAATGCCAGCGCCGTGCTGTCGCGCAGCATTACGCCCGCTGACCGCACCATCACCGACAGCGCACCCGGCATGCTGCGCACCATCCGCTCGCACGAAGACAACGCCGGCGAGTCGCTCAACCTCAGTCCGCGGCTGAACTGGACCAGTGCAGGCGGCGACAGCTTCGCGCTGCAAACCATCGCCACCATCAGCCAGCGCGACATCAGGTACCGCTCGCAGGAGGAAGTGCAGCTCGGCGAACCGGGCGACTTTGCCGCTGTGCGCAGCCGCTTCCATATGCGCGGCTATTTCCTGCGCAGCGAGCTGGCATGGCAACCCAGCGGAGGACAATGGGAGCTCAAGCTGGGCGGCAGCACAGCCCCGCGCGACACCGATTTCGATTTCTACGGCCTGCCGCTGGCCGGGCCCGGCCCGACCGTGCGCCACGTCGATGGCGATATCCGCGAACACGGCTTCAACTACGGCGGCAAATATTCCCAACCGCTTGGCAATGGCCACGCCCTGGTGGCGGGCTGGGACGGCTCCACCCTCCAGCGCATGCAAACCCGCGTTGAGCATGAGTACAACCACGCCGGTGCGCTCAACTTCCTGCGCGACGACCGCTACGACGGCCGCATCGAACGGCTGGCAGGTTTCGCGCAGGACGAATGGAAGCACGGCGCCGATTCGTGGTCCGCGGGCCTGCGCTGGGAAACCATGCGCACCGAAGCACATGGCCGCAACTCCGCACCGGTGCGCCAGCGCAGCACCGTTGCCAGCCCCGTCCTGGAATGGATGCGCAAGCTGCCCGGCGATAGCCAATTGCGCCTTGGCGCCAGCCGCAGCTACAAGGCGCCCAATATGCTGGACCTGATCCCGCGCCGCTTCACGTCGGACAATAACAACAGCCCGACCAATCCAGACACCCAGGGCAACCCAGCCCTGCGCCCCGAACTGGCATGGGGTCTCGACGCCGGCATCGACTATTACTTCTCCAAGGACAGCCTGCTCAGCGCCAGCATCTATGCACGCGATATCGACAATGTGATCCTGCCCACGCTGTACCGCGATGGCGAACGCTGGGTCAGCATGCCGGCAAACCACGGCGGTGCGCGCGTGCACGGCCTCACGCTGGAGTTGCGCATGCCGCTCACGGCGTCGATCTCGGTGCGCGGCAACGCCACATTCAACCGTTCGCGCCTGGACGGCGTGCCTGGCCCCGACAACCGGCTCGCCGCGCAAACGCCGCTGAGCGGCAGCGCAGCCCTCAGCTACAAGCGCAGCGCACTGACGCTGGATGCAGAGTTCTCCTACGAAGCAGGCGGGCCAAGCCGCGATTCGGCTACCTTCGTTTCAACTGCGCCGTACCAGCGCAAGCTGGACTTGCGCGCCACCTGGAAGCTGTCGCCGCGCCAGGAAGTCCGGCTCGCCCTATCCGACGTGCTGCACCCAGACCGCGCCAGCAACGACAGCTATGAGGGCCCGGACTGGCGCCAAACCACCATCAGCACGCGCGGCGGCACGGCGCTGCGGCTCAACTACAAGCAAAACTTCAACTAACAAAAGAAATATTGCCTGTTCCCTATGAATTTGCCAGGTTGCACATTGTTATGCGAAACTCGCGCGCTATGCCAAAGATCACCAACATCCTCCTGATGGCCATGCTGGCCGCCGCCAACATCTTGCAAACCGCTGCCGCGATGCCTGAGCCATTGGACATCCCGCCACCGCAGGAAGAGAAAGAACCGAAAGACTCGCTCCTTCAACAATGGCGCCTGCCGTTGGAAGGAGGCCGCGTCAGCAGCTTCTTTGGCGCCGCACGCGGACGCCGCGCGCATGGCGGCATCGACTTCTCCGTGCCGCACAACACGCCAGTGATGGCGACCAATGACGGCACCGTGGTGGCATCCGGCATGGGCTACCTGGGCGATCGCAAATACGGCAATGTGGTGGTGATCGAACATGAAGGCGGCCTGCGCTCGCTGTACGCCCACCTGAACAAGCGCAACGTGAGTGTCGGCGACAGCGTCGCTGCCGGCGAATTGATCGGCCTGTCCGGCGCCACCGGCCGCGCCACCGGTCCGCACCTGCACCTGGAGGCTTACCAGGACGGCACCCGCATCGACCCGAACCGCTTCATGCTGGCCAACCTGGAAGACAACGCCCTGCCGTCGGCCATGCACGCAAAACGCACCGGAGTTGAAGAAGTCCCGCCGGCACCGCACAAGGCGGGCAAGGGCCGCAAAGCGGCACGCGACGCCAGCGACAAGCCTTCGAAAAAGAAAACCCAGGTCGCCCAGAAGACCAGCAAGGCCCGCAAGCACGCCTAAGGCTGCGACACCCGCCGCAGTTCAGAGGCAGAGGTAAATGCGGTTGGCCAGGTCGAGCATGAAGGCCGGCTGCAGGTAAGCCATGAACGCCAGCGCCAGCACGGCGGCGCCCAGTGCCCACAAGCCGATGCGGAGCAGCCGCTGTTTCATGTCAGGCCGCCTTCAGGTTCGCTGCGCTGCGAGACAGCGGGCGCTCGTCGATCGGCAGGTTGGCCAAGCCGGCAAAGATACCCAGGCCCAGCGTAATACCCCACACCACGTCATAGCTGCCAAGCTTGTCGAATACGTAGCCACCCAGCCACACCCCGATGAAACTGCCCACCTGGTGCGACAGGAATACCACGCCGGCCAGCATCGACATATGCTTCAAGCCGAACACGCCGGCGATGATGCCGTTGGTGAGCGGCACCGTGGCCAGCCACAGGAAGCCGATGGCTGCGGCGAACAGGTAGACCGACCATTGCGACAAGGGCGCCAGCAGGAACAGGCCGATCACCACCGAACGCGCGAAGTAGATTGAGGAGAGCAGATAGCGCTTCGGCATGCGCCCACCCAACTGGCCGGCGGTGAAGGAGCCGAAAATGTTGAACAGGCCAATCAGCGCCAGCGCCATCACCGCCACGCCAGGAGTCGCAATGCCTTTGTCCTTCAGGTAGGCCGGCAAGTGCGCGCCGACAAAGACCAGCTGGAAGCCGCACACGAAATAGCCCGCCACCAGCAGCAGGAAGGAACGGTTGCCGACTGCTTCGCGCATTGCCTCGCCCACGCTCTGGTGGACGCCGCCAGCCGCCGCTTCATGTTTCGGCTCGCGCATGAAGGAGGTCATGGGAATCATCAGCAGGAACACCACGCCCGCCAGCGCGTAGAAAGCATGCTGCCAGCCGATGGCGGAAATCAGTTGCTGCTCAACGGGCATCATCAGGAACTGGCCGAAAGAGCTGGCCGCTCCTGAAACGCCGAAAGCCCACGAGCGCTTTTCCACCGGCGCCGCGCGGCCGATAATGCCGCTCACCGCGCCAAAGGCGGTACACGCCAGGCCAAGCCCGATGAACACGCCAGAGCCAATGACGAACAGCGCCGGCTGGGTCACCGTCGCCATCCACAGCAAGCCTGCCATATAGGAGAAGGCGCCGGCGATTACCACGCGCTGGGTACCCCAGCGGTCGGCCACCATGCCGGCGAAGGGGCCGAAGGCGCCCCACAGCAGGTTTTGCAGCGCCAGCGCCAGCGAATAGGTTTCGCGGGTCCAGCTATGGGCCTGCGAAATCGGCTGCATCCAGAAGCCGAAGCCATGGCGCACGCCCATCGACAGCGTCAGTACAACGCCAGTCGCGAGCAGGATCGTCTTGAGATTGAGGTGGCGGTCGTTGCTTGGCATGGCGGCATCCTGGCTGGCAAAGAAAGCCAGTGTAAAGGATGGCGCCGAATCCTGCTGGCGACCGCCAAAACGGCTTTAGCGCTTCCAGTAACTCATGCGGCCGCTCATGGTGATCGTGCCGGCGCCGGTCAACATGTCTTCCGTGCCCTGCAACTGGCCGCCGCCGGTGGCGAAGATGTACTGGCCAGTGCCGCCGATGATCTGGAAGGTGGCACCACTGAAAACGTAATTGGTGCCCTGGCCGGTCGGCACGAACTGGCCGCTGTAGTTCGCGTAGATCTGGTCGCCGGAAATGGTCATCAGGATGAAGCGGCCACGGCTGAAGTTGTAAATGGCGCCATCCGGGGTAATGCAGTCGTTGGCAACGAATGCAACACGTCCCAGCAGGGCGCTGGTGCCGTGGCCTGTGATGGTTCCGCCGAATTGGGAGGGGCAGCGCGGCGACGGACCGGGTACTTCCTGGATCACGCCGGTTACTTGAAGATCAGTAGTAACCCATTGTGCCGAAGCGGCGCTGGATGCCAATGCCAGCGCTGCACCGCCCGCCAGCTTCAGGATTGCTTGATGCATACACCCTCCAACCAAAGTTAAAAGTACGATAATAACTTTATGACAACTGGAGGGCTAATAGTTTTTTGTAAAGAGTTGTCGTGTGTGGCGGAAGCATCAATCCACGCTGTATCGCACTCCCAGCTGGGCGCGCAGCTCGTCGAGTACGCCCATCAGGGCGACGCTTTCGTCGAGCGGCATTGCCGGGCTTTCCAGCACCCCCTCGCGCAGGCAGCGCCCTACTTCGATCGCTTCGTGCGCATAGCCGTTGCCGATGCGCGGGAAGTGGAATTGGCGCTCGCTGCCATCGTTCATCACGATGCTGAAACGCTCGGCCTGGTGGAAGCGTCCCTGCAGGCGCAAGAAACCTTTGTCGCCGCAGACGCTCAGCGTGGCCGGGGTGCGGGCGTTCAGGCTGCAGCTACAGGCCGACAGCGCACCGTCTTCGTGGCGCAGCACGAAATTGGCTTGCACGTCGACGCCGTTGGGCGCCAGTTCCCCATGACCGTGCGCGGCTTTCACCGGGCCCTGGAAGAAGGCCGCCATCGATAACGGGTAGATACCCAGGTCGAGCAAGGCGCCGCCACCCAAAGCCGGGTTGAACAAGCGGTGCTCAGGGCCGGCATCGGAAGGGAAACCCAGGTCGGCCTGCAGGTTGCGCACGGTGCCGATTTCGCCCATGTCGATCATGCGCTTGGCTTCCAGGATGGCCGGCTGGAAGCGCGTCCACATGGCTTCCATCACGAACAGCTTGCGTTCACGCGCCAGGTCGACGATTTCCTGCGCCTCGCGGCGGTTCAGGGTAAAGGCTTTTTCGACCAGCAGCGCCTTGCCGCCCTTCAGGCACATGATGGCATTCTCGTGGTGCATGGCATGCGGCGTGGCGATGTAGATCACATCCACGCCGTCGTCGTCGGCCAGCGCCTGGTAGTTGCCGTGGGCGCGCTTGACGCCATACTCTTTGGCGAACTCGGTAGCGCTATCTAAGCTGCGCGATGCAACCGCCGCCAGTTCGACATCGGGCACCTCGCGCAATGCCGTGGCAAAGGCCTTGGCGATCTTGCCGGTACCGAGGATGCCCCAGCGAATAATCTTTTCCATTCAAAGCTCCTTTTCAAGCGGCTTCCGCTTCGGGCGGAATACCGTTTCGTCTGCATAAAAAGCATCGTCCTGCTGTGGCCACCAGCCGGGAATGCCCAGCACCGGCAGTGGTGTGAAGCCGCCCTTGGCCAACCCCTCGCTGGCGAGGCGCGCCGCCTCGTGGCGGTCCAGCCATGCGCGGCGGCCAGCTTCATCCTGCGCCCAATAAGCGTCGCCGGCCAGCACCACGCGGGAGTGAGCGGTAATGGCTTTGTAGGGCGCCACCAGCTTCTCCATCAGCGCGTGACCGAACAGCCAGACTTGCGCATCGCGGCCAAACATGGCGGCGCGCTCCACAAAGGCTTCGTTCCAGCGGTGGCCACGCAAGGCATCGACCAGGGCCGCGCCTTCGGCGTCATCGCGCACTACCAGCAGCGCTGAGTTTTCGTCATAGATAGTAGCAGCATCGCGCGCGGGGCCGCGCGATTTGCCCACGCCGTCCTGCGCAATTTGCGCGGCCTGGAGTGCGTTGAGCTGGCGTTTGATGCGCGGGAAGGTCAGCCAAACAAGGCCATTGAAGAAATCGTGCAGGTTGTCGCGCGTGGGCACCTGGCCGGTAGCGCCGATGAATTCTTCGTAAGCCGTGCCTTCAGGGAGCGCGGCTTGCGGCACAAAGCGCAGCGGCTGGCCCGCGTGGTTGACCAGCGCCAGCGCAGCCGCCTGTTGGCAGAACGGCTCGACGACGCTGGCCAGGGAGAGGTCGATGCGGGAGGCAGCGCCCCGCACCGAGTCGAACCAGGCGCGGGACCAGTCGATTTCCTGGAACACGAGGTTCTCAGGCCATTTTCCAGTTGATCGTTTCGCCGGCGTTCAGCGGGATCAGCCTGGAATCGCCGAACGGGAGGTCGGCCGGCAGCGTCCACTGCTCGCGCTTCAGGGTGATGGTGCCCTTGTTCGGCTCCAGGCCGTAGAAGGCCGGGCCGTTCAGCGAGGCGAAGGCTTCCAGCTTGTCCAGTGCACCGGCGCGGGCGAAGGCTTCGGTGTACAGCTCCATCGCATGCAGAGCGGTGTAGCAGCCGGCGCAGCCGCAAGCAGCTTCCTTGGCGCCCTGCGCGTGCGGCGCGGAGTCGGTGCCGAGGAAGAAGCGCTCGTCGCCGCTGGTGGCGGCAGTCACCAGCGCCAGGCGGTGCTCTTCACGCTTCAGCACCGGCAGGCAGTAGTAGTGAGGACGAATGCCGCCCTTGAAGATCTCGTTGCGGTTGTACAGCAGGTGGTGGGCGGTGATGGTGGCAGCGATCGGGCCTTCCGCTTCGGCCACGTATTGCGCGGCGTCCTTGGTGGTGATGTGCTCGAACACGATGTTCAGGGCCGGCAGGTCCTTGCGCAGCGGGCGCATGACGCGTTCGATGAACACGGCTTCACGGTCGAACAGGTCGATGTCCTGGTCGGTCACTTCGCCGTGCACCAGGAATGGCATGCCGACTTCCTGCATGGTTTCCAGTACCTTGTAGCACTTGGCCAAGTCGGTCACGCCAGCGTCGGAATTGGTGGTGGCGCCAGCCGGGTACAGCTTGACCGCGTGTACGAAGCCGCTGTCGGCGGCGCGGATGATTTCGTCCGGCGAGGTGTTGTCGGTCAGGTAGAGCGTCATCAGCGGCTCAAAGTCCATGCCATGCGGCAGGGCAGCCAGGATGCGCTCACGGTAGGCCGCGGCCTGCGCCACGGTGGTGACAGGAGGTTTCAAATTTGGCATCACGATCGCACGGCCAAACTGGCGCGCGGTGTCCGGCAGGACGCTGGCCATGGTGGCGCCGTCACGCAGGTGAAGGTGCCAGTCGTCTGGACGGGTAATGGTGATGCTGTGCGGGATCTCGAAGTCACTCATGGCGGCAGGCTTTCTTTCAAAACGAATCCCGACATTTTACCTGTTGAACCGCACCTGCCGCGAGAATGTGCGATATTGGCGCTTCCCCCCGCAATCCTTTGAGGAGGCAAGCGATGGCTAGCAAGAATACAGTCTGTCTTTGGTACGACGGCGATGCGCTGGATGCCGCCACCTTCTACGCGAAGACCTTCCCCAATAGCGCCGTCGGCGCAGTCAACCGGGCACCGGGCGACTACCCTGACGGCAAGCTGGGTGACGTGCTCGTGGTCGAGTTCACGGTCGCCGGCATTCCCTGCATTGGCTTGAATGGCGGCCCCCACTTCAAGCACAGCGAAGCCTTCTCTTTCCAGATCGCCACTGAGGACCAGGAAGAGACCGACCGCTTATGGAACGCGATCGTCAGCAACGGCGGCCAGGAGAGCGAGTGCGGCTGGTGCAAGGATCGCTGGGGCCTGTCCTGGCAGATCACGCCGCGCGTCCTGATGGAGGCGATTTCCGACCCGGACCGCGCGGCAGCCAAGCGCGCTTTCGACGCGATGATGGACATGAAGAAAATCGACATCGCGAAGATCGAAAAAGCGCGGCGCGGCGCCGCTTAGGCTTCGGGTGGTGCCGGGTGCTCGTCCGCATAGCGGCGTGCGGATTCCAGCATCGCGTCCAGTTGGCTGCGGTCGTAGACCTTGCCATGGCTGACCACCATGCGCACCTTGCGGGTGTTGGCGATGTCCTTTAGCGGGTTCGCGTCCAGCACCAGCAGGTCGGCAGCCTTGCCCTTGGCGACGGCGCCGTAGCGTTCCTGCTTGCCCAGGAAGCGCGGGCCGTTGATCACGGACGCTTGCAGCGCCTGCTGCGGCGTCAGGCCGTATTTGACGAAGATGCCCAGTTCATCGTGCAGGCCCTGGCCCGGATAGTCGAAGGAATTCAGGAAGCCTGCGTCAGTGCCGGCGATGATGTTGACGCCTTCCTGCTGCAGCAGCGGCAGCAGCGACGCTGCTTTCTCGTAAGAGGCATGGCGGTAGGCGATGGCCGCCGCATCGTCCTTGGCCGCGCGCTGCACGCGCCATGCGTAAGTCTTGCGCAGCCCCTTGCCGATGTATTTCAGGTAGGGGTCGTTGGCGTGGTCGTCCTGGTCCAGGTAGGCGGTGACTTGCGAGCCCACCAGGGTCGGGGTGATCGACATGCCTGCTGCGGCCATGCGGCGGAAGGTGGCGCGCGCAGTCGCTTCGTCAAAGCTCTCCAGGCTTGCGCGCATCGCCTCGCGGCCGGTGATCTTGCCTTCCGCGACCTGGGCGGTCAGCTCCGCTTCGCGCGGGGTCGATCCACGCAGGGCGTAGGATTGATGTTCGATGCTGCCCAGGCCAGCCTGCATAACCTGGTCCAGCGTGAGCTGCACCGGCAGGTGGCCGGAAGTCTGCATGCCGCGGGCCTTCGCCTGGCGCACCGCTTCCAGGAAAATTTCCGGCTTCATGGTGTTCTCCGTGATCTTCACGAAGTCCACGCTGCGCGACTGCAGGTGATCGAGCGCCTTGCTGACTTCTTCCGGCGTGCCGACTTCAATGGTGCCTTTCCAAAGAGGCTTGTAGCCTTCCAGCTTCGGACCGGAAGCCAGGATGGTCGGCCCCACCAGCTTGCCCTGGTTGATCAGGTCGCGCCAATCGAGCACTGTGTCCGACAGGTCACCGGCGCAATCGCGCACGGTGGTGATGCCATGCGCGAGGTAAAGGCCCAGTAGCTGCTTGTTCTCCTCGATCAGGGCCGGGCCGCCGCCAAAGTGCACGTGGGTATCCCACAGGCCCGGCATCAGGTATTTGCCTGGCAGCTTGACGGTGCGTTTGGGTGAGTAGTCTTTCAGCTTTGCGTTGTCGACAACCGCGATAATGTCGCCGCCCTTCAGCAGTACGGCCTTGCCTTGCACCAGCTGGCCGGAAGCCACGTCGACAATCGCCGCCTGCGTCAGCGCCACGTCCGCAACCACACGCCCCGCAGCTTGCGCGCTGCCGAACGCCCCCAGCACCAGCAAGACGCCAACCGAGAGTTTAGTCATCTTCATGCACACATGGTACACACGCGACAAGCCGCACACTAGCCAGCGATACAACCCGAAACATACGAAAGATCGCAAGCTCGCGCGCTTTCGCATGCTTCAGTAAATGATCGCGATACGCCGCTGCATGCGCCGCACCAGCCAGGACATGAGCGTGCACACGATGAAATAGACCAGCGCCACAAAGATGTACATTTCCACCAGGCGCCCGTCGCGCTGGGCGATCTTGCTGGCGGCGCCGACGAAGTCGGGGACGGAGAGCACGTACACCAGCGAGACGTCCTGGAACAGCACGATGGTCTGCGTCAGCAGCACCGGCAGCATATTGCGGAAGGCCTGGGGCAGCACTACCTTCGACATCGTCTGCCAGTAGTTCATGCCGAGCGCCTGCGCCGCCTGGACCTGCCCTTTCGGGATGGCTTGTATGCCGCCGCGCATGATCTCGCAGTAGTAAGCGGCCTGGAACAGGGTGAAGGTGACCAGCGCAGACAGGAAGGTACCGACTTTTACCGGCTCGGCAGCGCCGATCAGCCACGCGGCGATGTAAGGCACCAGGAAATAGAACCAGAAGATCACCAGCACCAGCGGCACGGCACGCACCAGGTTCACGTAGCCCGCCGCGGCCAGCGACAGCACGCGCTGCGATGACAGGCGAGCCATCGCCAGCAAAGTCCCAAGCGCCACGCCACCCAGCATGGCCAGTGCGGTCAGTTTGAGCGTGAACACCATCCCGACCTGGAACAGGTAGACCCACGAGTTGGCAATCACGCTGAAGTCGAAGTTTGCAAACATCAGGCGGCCCTCCGCGCTTCGCCGCCCAGCGTGCCGGGTAGCGCGAGGCGCCGCTCGAGCAGGGTCATGCCGGCAACGACGATGATGTTGACGATTACGTAGATTACGGTGGCGGCGGCAAACGCTTCAAAGAACTGGAAGGAGAATTCCTGCATCGAGCGCGCGCTGGCCGTCAGCTCCATCAGGCCGATGGTCAGCGCAACGGAACTGTTCTTGATGATGTTGAGGAATTCGCTGGCCAGCGGCGGCAGGACGATGCGCAACCCAAGCGGCAACAGCACGTATTCATAGGCCTGCACGCGGGAAAGCCCCAGCGCCAGTGCAGCCAGCCGCTGGCCGCCGGCAAGCGCGTTGATGCCGGCCGCCACCTGCACCGCAACGCGCGCAGAAGTAAAAAAGCCCAGGCACAGCACGGCCGTCACAAAGGGCGCATTCGGCAGCGCCTTAAGCCAGTCGCCCGCTGCGCGCGGCATCAGCTCCGGCAATACGAAGAACCACAGGAACATCTGCACCAGTAAAGGGATGTTGCGGAATACCTCCACCCAGCAGATCGCAAAACGGCGTAGCCAGCGATTGGGTGCGGTGCGCAGCGTGCCGACAGCAGTGCCCAGCGCCAGCGCGATCACCCAGCCGGCCAGCGAGGTCGCCAGCGTCCACGCCAGGCCGGACCACAGCGTGTCCCAATAGCTGTGCACACCGTCCGGGGACAGTTCCCAGAAGATGTGCCAGTTCCAGTTGTAGTGCATGCTATCTGTAGGCAGCAGGGTCCGGCGAATCGGTCGGCTTGGCCAGCACAGCTTTCAGCGTGGCCGGCATGGGGAAGTTCAGGTTCACGCCGCGCGGCGGGATGGGGCTCATGAACCATTTTTTGTAAATGCGCTGGATCTCATCGGACTGGTAGACCTTGCGCAAAGCTTCGTCGACCGACTTCTTGAACGGCATATCGTTCTTGCGCATCATGATGCCGTAAGGTTCCACCGACATCGCCTCTTTGCTGACGGCGAAGTCGACCGGTGCCTTGGAAGTGGCCACCTGCGCCGCCAGCAGGATGTCGTCGTTGGCCTCAGCCTCGGCGCGGCCCGTCTCCAGCATCAGGAACGATTCCGGGTGGTCCTTGCCGATCAGGATCTTCATGCCAAGCTTGCGCTCATTATTCAGGATCGTCATCTGCTTCAGCGTGGTGGTGCCGGCGGTAGCCACCAGCACCCTGCCCTTCATGTCATCCAGCGTCTGGATGTTGGCCGACTTCTTGGCCAGCAGGCGGCTGGAAATCACGAACATGGTCGGCGCGAATGCCACCTGCTGCTGGCGCTCCGCATTATTGGTAGTGGAGCCGCATTCGAGGTCGATGGTGCCGTTGGCCATCAGCGGGATGCGGTTGGCGGAGGTGACCGGGTTGTAGGCCACCTTCAGCCCCGGCATCGCGAGCTGCGTTTTCAGGTGCTCGACGACTTTGAGGCACAGGTCCACCGAGTAGCCCTGGTACTGCTGTTTGTCATCGAGGTAAGAGAATGGAATGGATCCGTCGCGTACGCCCAACACAACTTGCCCGGTGCGTTTGATTTTGGCGAGGGTGCCGGTGGGCTCCTGGGCGCTGGCCGCGGCGGCCAGGCAGAAAAGGGGAAGCAGGCGCAGAAAGGTCATGGTGTCCTCCGCTGGCGGGGACAAGGACCCGCCCTGTTAGTGGATGATACGCGCTAAAAAGTCCCGTGCGCGCTCGGAACGCGGCGCGCCGAAGAATTCATCCTTGCTGCAGTCTTCCAGGATGCGGCCCTTGTCCATGAAGACCACGCGGTTGGCCACTTTGCGGGCGAAACCCATTTCATGGGTCACTACCATCATGGTCATGCCATCCTGCGCCAGGCCAACCATGACATCCAGCACCTCATTGATCATTTCCGGGTCCAGGGCGGACGTCGGCTCGTCGAACAGCATGGCGATCGGGTCCATCGCCAGGGCGCGGGCGATGGCCACGCGCTGCTGCTGGCCGCCGGAGAGCTGGTTCGGGAATTTGTCCTGGTGCGCCAGCAGGCCGACGCGATCCAGGTACTTCAGGCCCTTTTCATTCGCCTCGTCCTGCGATCGGCCCAGCACTTTGACCTGGCCCAGGGTCAGGTTTTCACGCACCGACAAGTGGGGAAATAGCTCGAAATTCTGGAAAACCATGCCGATCCGCGCACGCAAGGCCGGCAGATCGGTGCCTTTCGCGCCGACCGAAGTGCCATCGACAATGATCTCACCTTTCTGGAACGGTTCCAGGCCGTTTACCGTCTTGATCAGGGTCGATTTGCCCGAGCCGGACGGTCCGCAGATCACCATGACGTCGCCTTTGGCCACCTCGGTGCTGCAGTCCGTGAGCACCTGAAAGTTGCCAAACCATTTACTTAAGTCTTTAATTGCGATCATCTTTTTTGGGTTTCAGCAGTTTTATTCTTGCTTGACAGTGGCCTAGAACCGCAAGGATACTTCGGGACTTGCTTAATAACTCATCATTCTAACGGCAAATCCGCCCCTCTTCAGGAATCTTGCTTATGGCCAACAAAAACCGCCTGACCACCTACATCCTCGTCGGCCTGGCGTTGGGTATCTTCACCGGGTACGCCATCAATGTCTCGCAAACGGCGCCACAAGCGACCAGCTTTGCGGACTATATGTCCCTTATCACCACCCTGTTCCTGCGCCTGATCAAGATGATCATCGCGCCGCTGGTGTTCTCGACCCTGATGGTCGGCATTGCGCGCATGGGCGATACCAAGGAAGTGGGCCGCGTCGGTATCAAGACCCTGGGCTGGTTCTTCATCGCGTCCGTGCTGTCGCTGACACTGGGCCTGGTCATGGTGAACCTGTTCCGTCCAGGCGATGCGCTGCTGGGCCACATTCCGACTGACGGTGCTGCCGCCGCTGCTACGCTGCAGACTTCCAGCCTGTCGCTGAAAGAATTCATCACCCACCTCGTGCCTTCCTCGATCATCGACGGCATGGCCAAGAACGAGATCCTGCAGATCGTAGTGTTCTCGCTGTTCTTCGGCACCGCGGCGGCAGCCGTGGGCAAGAAAGCGGAACCGCTGATCGACGCAGTCGATGGCATCGCGCACATCATGCTGAAGGTGACCGGCTACGTAATGCAGTTCGCTCCGTTCGCCGTGTTCGCCGCCGTTGCCGGCACCATCGCCAAGAGCGGTGTGGGTGTGCTGCAAACCTACGGCGTGTTCATGGCGGAGTTCTATCTGTCCATCGGCGTTCTGTGGGCGATCCTGATTTTTGCCGGCTTCCTGTTCCTGGGCAAGCGCGTGCTGAAGCTGCTGTCTGAAGTCAAAGAACCAACCCTGCTGGCCTTCTCCACCGCTTCCTCCGAAGCCGCCTTCCCGAAAACCCTGGAAGGCCTGGAGCGCTTTGGCGTGCGTAACCGCATCGCGGCCTTCGTGCTGCCGATCGGCTACTCCTTCAACCTGGATGGCTCGATGATGTACTGCACCTTCGCGACCGTGTTCATCGCGCAGGCTTACGGCATCAATATGGACCTGGGCACCCAGATCACGATGATGGCAGTGCTGATGCTGACTTCCAAGGGCATGGCCGGCGTACCGCGCGCATCGCTGGTGGTGATTGCCGCCACCCTGACCCAGTTCAAGATCCCTGAAGCGGGCCTGGTGCTGCTGCTCGGCATCGACCACTTCCTGGACATGGCACGTTCCGCCACCAATGTGATCGGCAACTCCATCGCTACAGCAGTTGTGGCGAAGTGGGAAGGCGAACTGACCAGCACCGACGACCGCGAATTGGCGGATCGCCCGCTGCCTTAAGAAGCGACCTCCAACATAAACGTCGGGGTCAGGTCTGGCAATCGGACATTTTGCTGCGCAAAATGTCCGATTGCCAGACCTGACCCCGACTTTCTTTATGCACTATTCTTCAGCAGCTGGTGGTAGAAGCGGATCATGTCGGCGTAGCCTTTGACCGACATGCGCTCGTTGGTGCCGTGGAAGCGCGGCAGGTCTTCGGGCTGGGCGCGAACGGGGCCGAACTTCAACACGCTGTCGCTCATGCCGTCGAAGTAGCGCGAGTCGGTGGCGCCGATCATCAGGCCTGGCGCAACGACGACGTCTGGGAAGACCTGGCGGATGGTGCGGTTCACCGCTGCGAAGGGCGTGCCGTCCTGGCGTGCCACGCGCGAGGCTTCGGTGTTGAAGTCGCCATCGGGCTTGATGCGGATCTTGTCGTTGCCGATCACCTGGCGCATGTGCTGCTCCACGCCGGCCAGCGTGTCGCCCGGCAGCAGGCGGAAGTTGACCGTGGCGCTGGCGGTGCCGGGCAAGACATTGTCCTTGACGCCGGCGTTGACGATGGTCAGCGCGGTCGTGGTGCGGATCAGCGCATTCGTGCTTGGCGTCTTGGCCAGCATGCGCTCCAGCATCGGCTTGAACAGCCAGAAGTTCGACAGCGCCACGCGGTTCATGCCCGTCATTTCCGGCGCCATCATTTCGAAACTTTGCTGTGGCAGGCCTGCCATGCGCACCGGCATCGGGTTCGCTTCCAGCGCGACAAGGGCCTTGCTCATCATGCCGATGGCGGTGTCCTGCGGTGGCATTGAAGAATGGCCGGGCGCAGTTTCCAGTTCCAGCTTGTAGCTGGCATAGCCTTTCTCCGCCACGCCAACCATGGCGGCGCCAGGCTGCAGGCCCGGCACCATGCCGTGCACGATCATCAGGCCTTCATCGAGCACGTAATCGAGTTTGACGCCGCGCGACTTGAGCAATTCGGCGATCTTTGCGGCACCGCGCTTGCCGCCCACCTCCTCGTCGGCGCCGTAGGCGAGGTAGATGGTGCGGCGCGGCTGGAAGCCGGCGGCCAGCAGCATTTCGATGGCTTCCATCTGCGCGTAGAGATTGCCCTTGTCGTCCCACGAACCACGGCCCCAGATGAAGCCATCTTGCACCACGCCAGCGAAGGGTTGCTGCTCCCAGTTCTTTTCCGTGCCCGGCGCGATCGGCACCACGTCCTGGTGCGCCATCCACATGACTGGTGCCGCGCCGGCATCACTGCCCTGCCAGGTGTAGAGCAGGGCCTTGCCGTTGACGTTTTCGCGCTTAAGCGCGGCATGCAGGCGCGGGAAACTGGCTTGCAGGTGGGCGTGCAGCTTGTCGAATTCGGCGGCGTTGGCGTCGGCATCCTTGTAGTCGGAGATGGTGACGAAGCGCAGGGCTTCACCCAGGCGCTGCGCCGCAGCAGCTTCGTCGATCGCCAGGGCCGGCGCTTTCTCCACCGCCATCTGCTTGCTGCCGCTGCGCGCCGTGTTGACGCCAACTGCAACTGCCAGCACACCAATTGCCGCAAGGGCTACCGCCAGAACCTTCTTCACCGCCATCCCCGTCCTCCCGTCAGTTGACCAATTCGCCGGCGGCCGGCGACACCTGCTCCTGCTCGCCGCGCGCTTGCTGGCGTTCCCACATCTGGGCGTACAGGCCTTCGCGCGCCAACAGTGCAGCATGCGTGCCGCGCTCCACAATCTTGCCGTGATCGAGCACCAGGATCTGCTGGGCATCGGCGATAGTCGACAGGCGGTGTGCGATCACCATCGTCGTACGGTTCTTCGCGATCTCCTTCAACTGCGCCTGGATCGCCTGTTCTGCCTTGGAGTCCAGCGCGGAGGTGGCTTCGTCGAAGATCAGGATGGCCGGATTCTTCAACAGCGTGCGGGCAATCGCCACGCGCTGCTTTTCGCCGCCGGACAGTTTGAGGCCACGCTCGCCGACCATGGTCTCGTAGCCATCCGGCAGGCTGGCGATGAAGTCGTGGATCGAAGCTGCGCGCGCGGCGGTGACGATCTCGTCCTTGCTGGCGCCGGGGCGGCCGTAGGCGATGTTGTATTCGATGGTGTCGTTGAACAGCACCGTATCCTGCGGCACGATGCCGATCGCATGGCGCAGCGAGTGCTGCGTGATGTCGCGCAGGTCCTGGCCATCGATGGTGATGCTGCCGCTGTTCACTTCATAGAAGCGGTACAGCAGGCGCGATAGCGTCGACTTGCCGGAGCCGCTATGCCCTACCACGGCAGTCGTGCTGCCGGCCGGGATGGTGAAGTCGACGTCGAACAGGATCTGGCGCTTGGGGTCGTAGCTGAAGTCGACGTGGTTGAAGCGTACTTCGGCGCCTTGCGGCTGCAGCGGCTTGGCATGCGCAGCGTCATCGACTTCGCGGTTTTCGCTCAGCAGCGAGAACAGGCGCTCCATGTCGGCCAGGCTTTGCTTGATCTCACGGTAGATCACGCCGAGGAAGTTGAGCGGAATATAAAGCTGGATCATGAAGGCGTTCACCAGCACCAGGTCGCCCAACGTCATCTTGCCGTCGATCACGCCTTGCGTCGCGCGCCACAGGATCAGCGTGACGGCAATCGCGATGATGGCCGACTGTCCGGTGTTCAGCAGCGACAGCGAGGTTTGCGATTTGACGGCGGCCTTCTCGTAGCGCTGCAAGCCTTCGTCGTAGCGGTTGGCCTCGTAGTCCTCATTGCCGAAGTACTTGACGGTCTCGTAGTTCAACAGCGAATCGATGGCCTTGGTGTTGGCCTTCGAATCAAGGTCGTTCATGGTGCGCCGGAAATGCGTGCGCCAGTTCGTCACCACGATGGTGAAGGTGATGTAAATCGCCAGCGCGGAGAAGGTGATCACCGAGAACCAGATGTCGTAATGCGTGACCAGGTAGCCCAGCACCAGCGTGATCTCGACCAGCGTCGGCAAGATGTTAAACAGCGTATAGGAAATCAGCGAGCTGACGCCGCGCGTGCCGCGTTCGATATCGCGTGTCATGCCGCCGGTCTGGCGATTCAGGTGGAAGCGCAGCGACAACGAATGCAGGTGGCGGAAAACCTTCAGCGCAATGGTGCGTACCGCGCGCTGCGTCACGCGCGCAAACAGGAATTCGCGCAACTCGGTGAACATGGTGGTGGACAGGCGCAGCAAGCCATAGGCCACCAGCGTCGCCAGCGGCAGCACCAGCAAGGCCTTCGGATCGCCGGGCTTGACGGTCATATCGTCGACCAGCTGTTTCAGCACGACAGGCACGCCAACGTTGGCGGCCTTGGCGCCGACCAGCGCCAGCAAGGCGGCCAGCACGCGCCATTTGTACACCCACAAATAGGGCAGCAATGTTTTCAGAGTGGCAATGTCACCGCGCGCTTTATCGCTGGACTGGCCCGGCGGAGGAGGTGGAGTGTTCGAATAGCGTCGCATACGTGCGTTGGCTGGCTGGTTTAAAATCCCATCAATTGTAGTCCTTCATGAGAATTTGCGATGACCTCCCAAGAACAAACCACCCGCGGCCTCCCACCTGGAAAAATGCCTGAACTGCGCGTCATGCCTTCGCCGTCCGACGCCAACGTCTATGGCGACGTTTTCGGCGGCTGGATCATGGCCCAGGTCGACATTGCCGGTTCCCTGCCCGCCACCCGCCGCGCCAATGGCCGCGTCGCCACCATTGCCGTGAACTCCTTCCTGTTCAAGCATCCGGTCTTTGTCGGCGACCTGCTGACCTTCTACGCCGACATCGTCAAGGTCGGCAATACATCGATCACCGTCAACGTGGAAGTCTATGCAGAGCGCAACCGCCTGCAGGCCAATATCGTCAAGGTCACCGAAGCTACCCTGACCTACGTTGCCACCGGTCCTGACCGCAAGCCACGTCCGGTGCCGCCGCTCGAAACGCTGCTGTAATCCCATGCAGGAAGCGCGCCGCCTCCTGCTCCAGTCCGCGGCCCGCGTGGCCGCCCTGTCGGCCCTGGCACCCTTCCTTCCCGCGCAAGCACGCAGCGCCGCCAATGGCGCCTACCCTTTCATGCTGGGCGTTGCCTCCGGCGCCCCACTTCCCGACTCCGTCATTCTCTGGACCCGGCTCCTGCCCGATCCGCTGAATGCAGCATCGATGCCCCCCATCGCACAGCAGGTGCGCTGGGAAATCGCGCACGATGAGACTTTTGCGCGCATCGCAGCAAAAGGCACGGCGGTGGCCACGCCTGCGCTGGCGCACAGCGTCAACGTCGACGTGCGCGGGCTGGAGCCGGACCGCTGGTACTGGTACCGTTTCATGCTGGGCGACGCCGTCAGCCCCGTCGGCCGCACGCGCACCGCACCGGCGCCGGGCAGCATGCCGGCCGCGCTGAAGCTGGCGGTTGCCTCCTGCCAGCATTGGGAATTCGGCCATTACGCCGCCCACCGCCACATTGCGCAGGCCGCGCCGGACCTGGTGGCCTTCCTCGGCGATTACATCTACGAATGGGGTCCCTACAGCCTGCAGCATCCCGCCAGCGTCCTGCGCCGCAATGAGAGCTTCACGCTGGCGGAATACCGTGCGCGCTACGCGCAGTACAAGAGCGATCCCGACCTGCAGGCCGCGCACCATGCGGCGCCCTGGCTGCTGACCTGGGACGATCACGAAGTGGCCAACGATTACAGCCCGGCGCGCGACGAATTGCTGTCGCCGGCTTTCGTGCAGCGCCGTGCCGCCGCCTACCAGGCTTACTTCGAACACCAGCCGCTGCGTGCCCAGCGCATTTACCAGCGCTACGACTGGGGGCAACTGGCACGCTTCCATGTCCTCGATACGCGCCAGTACCGTTCAATACACGCATGCCAGCCGGCAGCACGCGGCGGTTCCAGCTCGGTCTATCGCCGCGCCTGCGCCGCATTGGCAGACCCGCGCCGCACCATGCTGGGCCGCGAGCAGGAACAATGGCTGGCGCAAGGGCTCAAGGAATCGAAGGCACGCTGGAATATCCTCGCGCAGCAAACGCTGATGGCGCAGATGTCGCAGGTCCCGCTGGCCAGCGACAGCGATGGCCGCTTCTGGACCGATGGGTGGGATGGCTATGCCGCGGCGCGCGCCCGACTGCTGGATGCGGCGCGCAGCGCGCGCAACCCGCTGGTGTTGTCAGGCGACGTGCATACCTTCTTTGCAGCCGACTTGCGGCGCGATCCGGCGGGTGCGGCCAGCGCCGGCAACCCGGTGGTCGCCACGGAATTCTGCGGCACCTCTGTCACCTCCAGCTCACGGCCGCAGGGACGCACGCAGCAATATGTCGACATGAACCGCGACATGCATTTCGGCCGCAGCGACAGGCGCGGTTTCATGCTGCTGGATTTGCGCCCGGAGCAGGCTGCGATGGCGTTCCAGGCGCTGGATAATGTGCGGGACGCGAACAGCGGCGTGTCCACGCTGGCGCGCTTCACGGTTGCCGACGGCAAGCCGGGGCCGCGCCGCGCGGACTAGCTTTCGCTATCAGCGGCGTGCGCGGCGGCGCGCCAGGCTGGCAACGCCGAGGCCCAGGCCGAATAGCGCCAACGATGCCGGTTCCGGCACTTTCGAAGCATTCACTACCAGGTTATCCATCGCAGGATCGCTGCCGGTGGTGTAGATGATGTTCAACTTGGACAAATTCGTGAAGCCGCTCAGGGTCTTGGTGGCCCAGGTGGAGCCAAAGCTCAACGCCTGGACGATCTCGCCGCCACCCACAAACATGCCGGTCAGCGTGACGGTCCCGGCGCCATTTGGCGACAGCGAACCGAGGTCGATGGAGGCAATGGAAAATGCCGACGGGCCGGTGAGGGTCAGGGTCTCAGGCGTGCCGCAACGAGCGCACCAGCCGAAAATGGACGAGCCGTTGGTGTTGGTCGTCGCCGAACCGAAAATGTCGTTATGGAAGCCGGCCGGCGTATCGGTAGCCAGGGCGAAGCCGTCCTCCGAATAGGTCGTGGCATTGTGGAAGAGACGGGCGTCTGCAGCTACGATGCCTTCGAAATCGATAACAGCGGCGTTGGCCGACAGCGAGGCAACAGCGAACAGGGCGGACAACAGCGATTTTTTCAGGCTTGGCATTCTTGTTCCTTTAGCGATGCTAGTAATGGGAAGCATGCCAGTAAGCAACAACCATGCCATTACAATAAGTTGTTGATTTGAAAGTATTGTCGAAAAACGAATGGTGCCGAGTGTAAAGATTCTCGACATCAACGGAAAGGCGCACTTTCCTCTTTGCGGCGGGCAGCCAGCCCGGCGTGCGGCACCAGGCGCCCTTCGACCGGAGCGCTGATGTTGCGCAGCATGGCATCGGCCGCGCCATCGAGGTCGCCGCAATCGATGCGGCGCAGCACCAGCATCGCGCCGCCGGCACCGAGGTTGTGGGTATAGCTGACCAGCGCATCGAACTGCGCCTGCGTGAGGGGATGATGGCTGACCTGGCGCTGCACGGCGCGTTCTGCGCTGCGCACGGACAGGTCGAAAGCTGCTTCGACCTGGTCGGGGCTCATGCCGGGACGGGAAGTTTCGTAGTAGCCGCTCAGGCCTTCGCGCTGTCGCAGTGCGCGTCGGCCTTCGGTGCTGAGGGTGAGAGCAAAGTTGTAAAGAAGGCCCATGTGGTCTCCGGAGACTGCCCAGGTGGTGCTTTCCACTCTACAGCCGGTCCGGAGCCATACTCTGCGCCAGGTCAAACTTGCCGGCTTATGCTGCTTTCTTTTCGTCGCGCAGTTGGCGGCGCAGGATCTTGCCGACGTTCGTCTTCGGCAGCTCATCCCGGAACTCAATGTACTTCGGCTTTTTGTAGGCGGTCAACTCATGTTTGCAGAACTCGAGCAGCGCTTCCGCAGTCAGGTTCGGGTCCTTGCGCACAACGAACAGTTTCACCGCTTCGCCGGAGTTCGCGTCAGGTACACCAACGCACGCCACTTCGAGCACGCCCGGGTGGGCAGCCACCACGCCTTCCACTTCGTTCGGGTACACATTGAAGCCAGAGACCAGGATCATGTCCTTCTTGCGGTCGACGATGCGTACGAAGCCTTTCTCGTCCATGATGCCAACGTCACCGGTCTTGAAGAAGCCGTCCGGCGTGATCGACTTCGCGGTTTCGTCGGGACGGTTCCAATAGCCGGCCATCACCTGCGGGCCGCGGATCGCAATTTCGCCGGCGGAACCGAGCGGCACTTCCTTGCCGTCGTCGTCCAGGATCGCCAGTTCGGTGGAAGGAATCGGCACGCCGATGGTGCCGGTGAATTCCTTGATGTCCACGCGGTTGGCAGTGGCCACCGGCGAAGTCTCGGACAAGCCGTAGCCTTCGATGATCGGGGTGCCGGTCACTTTCAGCCAGCGGTCAGCTACCGACTGCTGCACGGCCATGCCGCCGCCATTGCAGATCTTGTAGCTGGAGAAGTCCAGCTTGGAGAAGTCAGGGTTGTTCAGCAGCGCGTTGTACAGCGTATTCACGGCCGGGAACACGGTCACCGGATACTTGGCCAGCTCTTTCACGAAGCCCGGAATGTCGCGCGGGTTCGGGATCAGGATATTCATGCCGCCCAGCTTCCAGCCCATGAAGCAGGAAATGGTCAGCGAGTAGATGTGGTACAGCGGCAGCGCGGCAACAAAGACCATCTGCTTGTCGCTCGGCGCCATCTGCAGCCAGGCTTCGTTCTGCAGCATGTTTGCCACCACGTTACTGTGCAGCAGGACGGCGCCCTTGGACACGCCGGTGGTGCCGCCAGTGTACTGCAGGAAGGCGATATCGCTCGGCTTCTGGTCGGCCGGCTTCAGGGTCAGGCGCGAGCCTTCGGACAGCACCTGCTTGAAGGTGACGTGGCCAGGGATGTTCCAGGCCGGCACCATCTTCTTCACATTGCGCACCACGAAGTTGACGATCATGCCTTTCAGGCCGCCCAGCAGGTCGCCCATCGAAGCCACGATCACATGCTTGACCGGGGTCGAGGCCACGACTTGCTGCACGGTGGTGGCGAAGTTCTCCAGCACGATCACGGCTTCCGCGCCGGAGTCGTTCAGCTGGTGCTGCAGTTCGCGCGGGGTGTACAGGGGGTTGACGTTCACCACCACATAGCCGGCGCGGATGATGCCCGCCAGCGCGACTGGATACTGCAGCACGTTAGGCAGCATGATGGCGACGCGCGCGCCCGGCTTCAGGCCCTTGGACTGCAGCCAGGCGCCGAATTGCTTCGACAGCTGGTCCACCTCGGAGTAAGTCAGGAACTTGTCCATGCAGACGTATGCGTTGCGGCTTGCGTACTTCTGGAACGACTCTTCCATCAGGTGGGTCACGGAGCGGTACTGCGAAATATCGATCTCCGCGGGAACGCCTTCGGGATAAGACTTCAGCCAGATTTTTTCCATCGTATTGCCTTTCGTGTGCCTTGCCGCTTATGCGGCCTTCTTGTCGTCGGCAGGCTTCTCGTCGCGCAGCATGCGGCGCAGGATCTTGCCAACGTTGGTTTTAGGGAGCTCGGTGCGGAACTCGATATATTTCGGCTTCTTGTAGCCGGTCAGGTTTTGCTTGCAGTGCTCCATCAGCGCTTCGACGGTCAGGTTCGGGTCCTTCTTCACCACGAA
>Ga0307408_100000570_pt1 | contig 31760 bp, 36 predicted proteins | sample 322Cmetagenome_FD_202116 | JGI IMG/M metagenome (GOLD analysis project Ga0307408, IMG submission 202116) | Maize rhizosphere microbial communities from greenhouse at UC Davis, California, United States - 322HYB-C-3 | ecosystem: Host-associated > Plants > Roots > Rhizosphere > Soil | place...
CAGATGCAGATGCCCTGCGGGACAAAATTTATACTATTATACATGCTGATTTAGAGCAATATGAATCTTGATAACGAAACCATTGTTAAAATTGCACATCTGGCAAGGCTTGAGGTAACAGAAGGTGAGAAAGAGTCTTTATTGAAAGATATAAACAATATTCTTCATTTTATGGAAACTCTTAATGGCTTAGACACCAGCAATGTAGAGCCCTTAATTTACCTTACAGATGAAGTAAACGTTTTAAGGGATGACGAGGTTAAGCAAGAAACAACGATAGAAAATGCCTTGTTAAATGCCCCACTTCAGGACGGTGTTTATTTTAAGGTTGCCAAGGTAATTGATAAAGGATAAAACTGTTTTCTAAAATATTAGCCCCCCTTACTGATTTCGGTAAGGGGATTTTTTTTTGTCCGCCAGATGAAAAAATCCAATGTAGGATTAAGCAAAAAGCCGAGAATTGATCACAAAAATAAGTCTTCTTAACCTCTTGTTAACCTCTTCTTCTCCTCTTGGTTACCTAATCTTCTCCTCGGGGCCGAAGAACAGGTTAAGAATGGGTTAACAATGCCTTAACATGAACTAAAGAACTACGAGCCTGCAGGCGTTTCGTGGATGCCTTAGACAAGAACAAAAACCGTGACAAGCCTATGTGGCCGGTAATTCTCCCGTCATGGTAAGTATCAACTTGCTAATTCAGATTTGTTCAGTTCTTCTTCAGACAAATGTCCGTTTTACAAGAGAGGGTTATTTGATGGGACTGGGCATAACAGGATCCAAAATGCCGTGTTTATTGCTGTATAACACCATCCGCGCTTGTTTCATTACTGTTAATTACTACCTTTAAATATAAACCTACGCCATCTATGGATATCAATTTTAACAAAAACGAAGATTTTAATAAGCAGCAGGTTTACCAACTAAGCAATCGCCTCAAGAATGTATATAACGGGGGAGGCGAAAAAGCTATTGCTAAGCATAAAGAAAAAGGCAAAATGCTGGCCAGGGAGCGCATTGCATACCTGGCGGATAAAGATAAGCCCTGGCTTGAAATAGGCGCCCTGGCGGCTGAAGGAATGTACTCCGAGTTTGGCGGCTGTCCGAGCGCAGGCGTTGTTAGTGGTATTGGATACATTGCTGGCAGGCAATGCCTGATTGTTGCGAATGATGCAACCGTAAAAGCGGGCGCATGGTTTCCGATGACGGCTAAAAAGAATCTTCGCATACAGGAGATTGCTCTTGAAAACAGACTTCCGATAATTTATTTAGTGGACTCTGCTGGGGTTTTTCTTCCGCTGCAAAGCGAAATATTCCCGGATAAAGAACATTTCGGAAGGATTTTTAGAAATAATGCAATATTGAGCAGCGAAGGTATTGTGCAGATTGCTGCCATTATGGGCCCTTGTGTAGCTGGAGGGGCTTATCTGCCGATCATGAGCGACGAGGCGATGATAGTTGATGGCACGGGCTCCGTCTTTCTAGCAGGAAGCTATCTGGTTAAGTCGGCTATTGGTGAAGAGGTAGATAACGAAACCCTCGGAGGGGCATCTACTCATTGTGAGATTTCGGGCGTTACAGACTATAAATTTCCTAATGATGAGGCTTGTTTGGACGCCATAAAGAATATAGTTAGTAAGCTTGGAGCGCCTCAAAACGCAGGATTTGACCGGATTGTACCGATAGCCCCAGCTAAAAAAATAGAGGACATTTACGGAATCTTGCCGGATAACCGCGAGAAACCTTATGACATGCTTGAAATCATCCACAGGCTTGTAGATAATTCCGAATTTGAAGAATACAAAGAGCTGTATGGGCAATCAATAATTTGTGGCCTAGCCCGAATTGAAGGCTGGGCGGTGGGTATAGTTGCCAATCAGCGGAAGGTAATAAAAACAAAGAAGGGTGAGATGCAATTTGGTGGCGTTATTTATTCTGATTCTGCAGACAAAGCTGCCCGATTTATTATGAACTGCAATCAGAAAAAGATTCCCCTGGTCTTTTTGCACGATGTTACCGGCTTTATGGTTGGCAGCCGTTCTGAACAAGGTGGAATAATCAAAGATGGGGCTAAAATGGTTAATGCCGTCGCAAACTCGGTGGTTCCTAAGTTCACTATAATTATCGGAAACTCATATGGTGCTGGTAATTATGCCATGTGTGGCAAAGCTTATGATCCTCGGTTAATTTTCGCATGGCCTTCGGCAAAAATTGCCGTTATGGGGGGCGCCCAGGCAGCAAAAACCTTATTGCAAATTCAGGAAAGTGCGCTGAAAGCTAAGGGCGAGGAGATAACAAAAGAGTTGGAAGATAAGTTATTAAAAGAAATAACCGATAAATACAACGAGCAGATGACGCCGTATTATGCAGCTTCCCGTTTGTGGATTGACGGAGTAATAGCTCCTCTTGACACACGGGAGGCCATTTCAATGGGTATTGAAGCCGCTAATCAATCGCCAATTACAAAGAAATTTAATGTGGGAATAATTCAAACCTGATCGTTAAGCTAGGTCCATAATTTCAAATTTCTTGCCATTAAAGGCAAATGTGTCGCCCTTTTTTAGTCCCATTAGGTTTCTACCAACTGGTGAAAAAGAGGATATGGCGAAATAGGTTTTGCCATGGTGCTTGATTTGGCCTGCACTTATAGAAAGGTAAAAAGTGCCGTTATCTGTTATCACCAGGCTGCCATTCTGAACTGAGTCATATTCTTTATCCGGATTTATCTGGCTTAAAGCATGTTTCAATTTACGTGCTTCTGTAAGTTGGGCCTGGTTTCTTGATATTTCCTGCTGCATCATTTCCCGGGTAGTTTCATATTTGTCGCCAGCACTACTCTTGGTATCATTCACTGATGCATCCTGCGCATCTTTTATTGCTTGCTCGGCAGCATTAATCCGCTCTTCAGCAAACTGAAGGCAGTAGTTGTAAAGTTCTCTTTTAATTTCAAGCATAATATTCCGTGTTCAAGTATAGAAGATTTTTATTAATTCAGAATATCGAAGGGCTGTTTAATATTGAAGAAAAAATAGGAGAGCAGAGAATAGATGCTTTAAAGAATGACTCTAAATTCATTAGGGCAAGAAGTTGTTTTGCAACTACAATTTTTGAAATTTGGCGGGGCGGCCCGAAGTTAAAATAATGATTACTTACACTTTTTAGAAGATGCTGAAGTGCGGATACTCTGCAAGAAAATATATGGGCATCATCTTCGGTAGTTTGGCGTAGAATTGTTGGCTTTGTGCAAAAGCTTATATCTTTGCCCTGAATGAAAGATTTTAAAAAATACTATGTACTGCCCGCCAGTCCCGAGGAAGTTTATCTGGCTTTGACAAATCCCAACACCATAAATCTATGGACTGGTGAGGAAGCAGAGATGTCTACAGAACCTGGCTCTGAATTTTCTCTGTGGGAGGGAAGCATTTCAGGTAAAAACCTTGAGTTTGAGGAAGGAAAAAAGATTGTTCAGGAGTGGTATTTCGGCGATCAGGAGGAGTCTTCCATTGTTACTATTAAGCTTCATCCACATAAAGATGGGACCTCAGTTGAACTAAGGCATACCAATATTCCAGATTCTGATTTTGATGATATTGTTGAAGGTTGGGATGATGCCTATTTCGGCTCGCTTTCGGATTTCTATTCTGAATAAAAAAAGGCGAAGTAATCGCCTTTTTAAAAAGTCAATTGGCTTTCATGTCTTTTGAGGACATTTGGCCATGCAGGTTTTATTATTTCGCCGCGCTTACATTTCTTTTCAGCGCATTTAATTCTGATTTTAATTTTTCGATTTCGGCTTGCTGCTCTTTTATGGAACTTACCAAAACCGGAATTAAGCTAACCATATCTACATTGTCGATAGTAACTGACTTTGTAGTATTTTTTCCATCGCCGGCAACAACTTGACTTTGATTTTGTACCAGTTCAGGGAAAACAGCTTTTACGTCACTGGCTAAAAAGCCATATTGTTTGCCTTCTGGAAGCTGGCTAAACTCCGCTTTATTATAGCTAAAGGATACAGGCTCGAGTTTCGTAAGTTGCTTTACAGAGTTTTTAATGGGAGTAGCGTCTTTTTTTAGGGTGTTGTCGTTGATTTTTTGTGCAAATGCGCTACTTGTTGCCAAAAAACTAAAAAGAACTAGTGATTTACTTAGATTTGAATTAAGTGAGGTGATCATTTTATGTATTTAATGTTCTAAAATCACGCGAAAATACAAATACTTAGCTAAAATCCTGACTTATGATATAGTTTTGGTGTGTTTATTGGTGTAGTTGTGAGAGTTGGGGTTGCGAAAGATATGTTTTTAAACCGAATAATATTTTATAGCTGAGCATTTGTAGAAAAGTAAGCAATGTTTTTGTGTAAAGGCTCGCTGGAAATTGATTGAATAGCCAGTTTTTTGTGGAATTTATAAAATGTTGAAAAAAAAGGCGCACTAGGCGCCCTTTTTTCATTTATTTGGCTGTACTTGCCGTGCTTTTCAGTGAATTAATCTCTCTTTTTAGTTTGTCTATCTCTTCTTGCTGCTCCTTGATGGCGCTTACAAGGAATGGAATTAAGCTAACCATGTCCACATTTTTAATTGTAGCCGGTTGATACGAATTTTTACCTGCTGCCACTAATTTGGTTTGTTGTTTTACAAGCCCAGGAAATATGGTTTCAACATTACTTGTAGAAAAGCCATACTGCTGCCCGCCTGGCAGGCTGAGTTTATTATACTTCTGATTATTATAGTTAAAAGAGATCGGCTCCAATTGAGTAACCCGTTGAACTGCATTTGTAATAGGTGAGGGATTGCTTTTCAGTTCGTTATCACTGATTTTCTGAGATAGTACATCGCCGGCAAATAAACACATAGCAATTGCCGTCAAGCTAATTTTAACTTTGTTCATGATTTTATTTTGGTTTAAAATGTTGCGTAATAATGCCAAGCCCGAAGGGGGCAGGCTTACATATATATAATATAAATAAGGGCGGATTAAATTCGGCCTAAACTAAATTGTCCGGAGGAGGCGTGGGGACACTTGGATGATAAATGAGATAGGCTCCGGTATTCTTATTCCTTTTTGCTATTTGATCCAGAAATAGTGAAGGAAGGTGTAAACTTAAGTTGTTGCTGTCTGAAACAAACTCTTTTAGTGATTCCTTTATGCTTTCGGTTTCCGAAGAACGGCTCGACTCTTCTTGATTGTTTATCTCCTCTGCATTGATTAATCTACTACTTTGGTAAGCTACAAACGAAATTACAGAGATACCTGTTCTTTCCATTATTGCGAAAAGAAATAGAAAAACAAAAATACATTTTGTAAACGCTGTTCTCGGCACCCTTTGTCTCGTTGTTTGTCTGGCAAAAATAATGAATGTTATTAAATTAAAAACTTTCAATAAACTTTCTGATCTTTGAAATGTTTTTCAAAGCTTCAGAAAAAATGTGAATTCCTTTGGGAAACTTTGAAACCCTGTACTAAAAGATGCCGTAGAAAGGTTATATTTAAGATAACTTCTTCCGGATTAATTGGGAATCGGTGAGGTTAAGTGGTAATTTTCCATTAAAATTAATTTGAGATGCATTTTGGTAAAATCGTAAAAGAGGTAGCAATCGCGCAAGGACTTTCTGCCAGTGAATTTTCAGTTTTATTTGGTAACACGGAACGCGAAATGCTTGAGTTGTATGAACAGGAAGATTGGAAATCAAGTGACATTAAAACAGCATCAGTTACTTTGGAGCATAATTTTGGCAAGTATCTGGACAATGCTCTTCCATTCGATTTTCTTAATACTCCCTACAGTGCTGATAAAAGCGAGTATTTATTTACGATAAAATATCCTAAGGGAAAAGAACAATTGCTTAAAACATGGCTTAGTAAAATGGCCATGATAGCGAAAGCAATTGGTTTAGAAATAGGGCGCTAATAAGCGCCTTTTTTATTGGGTAACTTTCTGGGCATCAATAACCAGCAGCTGATTTTTGTTGCCCGTGCAAAAAAACAAAAAGTCGTCCCCACCATCTGTAAGCTTGTGTTTTTTTTTAATCTGGTCAGGTGACAATGGAAAATTCCTGGAGACTATATTCGCTTTCTTTCTCTGCCTGGCTTTAATCCATTCCTTGTACATTGCCACCTCGCGAATCCTAAACACTTTTCCAGGGAATTTATTACTAAATGATTCACTGGTATATAAATGTGTGTTGGGGTTTAGCTTTTTGAGTTCAAATCTTGAGCCAATGCTCTTAAAACCTCCAGCTTTTAGCAATGCAACATCTGGTTCATATAAATATTGCTCAGGAGCTGCGGTTTCAGCCTGGGGCAAATCCTTTTCTTCTGATAGCTTAAAGGAAAAACGTTCTTCGGTATCCTGATTGAGGCAAGAAGCTATTATTATTGGCTCGCCCTCAAAATTCCTGTCAATAACCCATAGTAGCTCCTTGCAATCATTTTTTATGCTTACCACATGGATCTCAGAGACATGAGCTAATTCGCGTAGGCCGGATTGAATATCAAAGAGGGGTGATGTTTTAATAATTACTCGTTCGGCTTTACTTAGAAATAAAGGCAGGTTAGAAACAACATCTGGTAAGGTGTCTTTCAAAAGAAAAACTTTTTGAGACTCTATTCTACGGGCAGGATCCACATACAGGGTGCTAAAGTTATCCTTAGCCTCCTGTAAGAATTCAATACTGTTTGCTTTGATAAATTCAATATTACTTATTCCAAGTATTTTCGAATTATGGGCCGCTATATTGGATAACTCCTCGTTCTGTTCAATATGGTAAACCTGGCCGGCATACTTTGAAAAATAGGTGACGTCAACACCAAAGCCGCCTGTAAGGTCTATTAAACTATCTCCCTGAATCAACTTACTTTTGTAAGCTGCAGTTAATTCTGACGATGATTGCTCAATGTTAAGCTTTTGGGGAAAGTAGATCCCAGGGGTATTAAACCAGTTCGGTAATTTCTTTTCGATTCTTTTTTTTCCATCAATCTGCTGCACCAGTTCGCGAGTACTTATTCCTGGAAAAGGGCTTTTTCCAAGCAGTATTTTATTAATGTCATCATTTATATGACTAATAATAAAATGCTGTACTTCAGGTTTTAACAACTCGTAGTTCAAGCTTTTATGTGATTATATTAGGTCTTTCATCACCATTTGACAAGTATGCCGGCTTTTCACCTCCAATAGCACATTCTTACTTTTTGTAACTCTGTCAATCGTCTGCTGGTTATAATACCTTATAGTAACCAGTTCAACATCATTGTTGTAAATGGTTTTGTATGAGCCGGAGAGCGCTTCAATAAGCCTTTTGATTTTGTCAGGGTTGTTATCTACGCAAATTGAGAAACTAAGAGCAGAGTTAAGCATTGTGTTCACCTTTATCCTGTGCTGGTGTAAAAGGTCAAAAATATGGCTAAGATTTTCTTCGATTATAAACGAATAATCCTTTGGAAATATCGAAATGAGCGATTGGTTCACCTTAAAAATAAATGATGGCGTATGCGCTACCTTTTCAGCATTGCTAATAGTTGTACCTGTGGCATTGTAGTCTAAAAACGAACGTACATGCAGCGGAATATTGTTGTTTTGTAGAGGCTTAATAGTTTTTGGATGGATAACTGTAGCCCCATAATAAGTAAGCTCGATGGCATCGTGGTAGCTTAATTGAGACATTAGTTCGGTTTCGTCAAACCATTTTGGGTCAGCATTTAATACTCCTGGAACATCTTTCCAAATAGTAACTGCATTGGCCTTCAAACACGAAGCAAAAATTGCTGCAGTATAGTCAGAGCCTTCTCTACCCAAGGTGGTGGTGAAATTCTCTGATGTGCCACCTATAAAACCCTGGGTAATTGCGATTTGATTTTCAAGAATGGACGGTAACTGACTCTCGATTGCGTTTTGGGTTTTAGTCCAGTCTACCTGTCCTTCGCGGTATGTATTGTCGGTATGAATAAAGCTACGGGCGTCCAGCCACTTGCATACTATCCCGGAATGGTTTAAGTAGGCACTTACAATTTTGGACGAAACCAACTCGCCAATAGAAACAATCTGGTCGTATATATAATCGAAGTCGTCCTGAGGTTCTTCTTCTAAGATCCAGTCGATTTCGACAAAAGTATTGGCCACCTCGTTAAAAACAGGGTGGGTTGCATTTTCAAATAGCCCCAGCAATATTTCCTCGTGATATGCTTTGATCCTGTCAAAGATTTCATTAACATTTTCTTGTTGCTGCGTATAGGCAAATGTCAATTCCTCTAAAGCATTCGTAGTTTTACCCATCGCCGAAACCACAATTAATAACTGCGAAGTACCATGTAATTTTACTATCTCAGCTAAATTTTTGACTCCAGCGGCATCCTTTACCGATGCGCCTCCAAACTTGAAAACTTCTGTCATTTATTTATAGAATTACGGGGTATGAGATCCAGTTTTGATACTTTCTGCCAAGGTGGATACCTGCTCTTTTGTTAAGTGTGCGTTCAGCCAGTCCGACTCAATAGCAGCACCATATTTTTTGTAGAAATTTATTGCAGGTTCATTCCAGTCGAGCACCTGCCATACCATTCCATTATAATTTTTATCTTCCGCCTCGGCTACAACAGCCTCGAAAAGTAGGCGGCCCAACCCTTTGCAGCGATAGGCTTCGGTAACCAGGAAATCTTCCAGATATAAACGGCAGCCCTTCCAGGTTGAATAACGTACATACCATAAAGCAAAACCTTGTACATTACCATCAACTTCGGCAACAAATGCCTTCCAAACTGGTTGATTTCCAAAACCTGCATCTTCAAATTCCTTTAAAGAAACTGTTACTTCTTCAGGAGCTTTCTCAAAAACTGCAAGTTCATTTACCAGCTCCAGCAGGCGGGCACAGTCTTCTTTTTGAGCGTATCGAATCATATTTGGAATTTAGAATTGTTGGTGAAGATAAGACGTTTATTGCTTGTCTGCTTTCCAATGTTTAATAACTCTGTGCCCAAAAATAGTGCTGCCTACCCGAATCATGGTACTGCCTTGTTCAATGGCAATTTTATAATCGCTTGACATGCCCATTGACACCTCGCGGAAAGAAGCCTCTTTCCTAAAGAAACTTTGTTTTAGCCCGTCAAAAAAAACTTTTAGTTCATGGAACTCGTCTTTGATTTGCTTTTGGTTCTCGGTGTTTGTGGCAATTCCCATTACACCTATAACTCTAACGTGTTTTAACTCGGCAAATTCATCCGAGCGAAGAAGCTCTATAACTTCATCAAAACCCAATCCAAACTTTGTATCCTCATCTGCTATATAAACTTGCAGCAGGCAATCTATCACCCGGTTGTTTTTTTCAGCTTGTTTGTCAATCTCTTTCAATAACTTAATGCTATCTACTGAATGAATCAATTTAACAAAAGGTGCTATGTATTTTACTTTGTTTGTTTGTAAATGGCCGATTAAATGCCATTCTATATCCTTAGGTAGAGCATCGTGTTTTTCAACCAATTCCTGTACCTGATTTTCGCCAAAAACGCGCTGCCCGGCATGGTAAGCTTCCAGAATTTCTTCGTTAGGCTTAGTTTTAGAAACGGCGATCAGCTTTACATTCAGGCGGTCGGTTTCCTTCTTTAATTCTGTTAGATTGGCTGCTATACTCATTTATATGTATTTTTATCGCAAAATCACGGCTAAATTAAGAAATGAGGCGTTTACTGGTATTGTTTTTTCTTTTCATTTTTTCTGTAGGATGTAAAACTGGCAGCACCCCCGAGGGGATAATTCCAGAGGATAAAATGGTTAATGTGCTTACAGACATGCACCTTGCGGATGGTTATACATCAAGTATTATTGATACAACCTTAGTAATTACAACGTATAAATCCTTGTATAAAACTTATGATATTGATTCGGCGAGCTTTAAAAAGAGCCTTGAGTTTTATGCAAAAGACCCCATTAGGCTTAAGGCAATGTATGCACAGGTAGCAGAGAAACTTGGAAAGTTGGAGAAGTTCGAGCAAAAGAAAGAGCAAATAAAAATAAAGAAGCAGCAACAGCGCGACAAGTTTGTCCAGGACTCCATTGCTAAGCGTGAGAAGTTTAAAAAAGATTCGTTAAAACGAGATTCAATTAAAAAAGTTCAACTAAAGAAAGCTACCCTTAAAAAGGATTCGCTAAAAAGAGATTCGGTAAAGAAATCAAGATTAGAGAAGAAGCTTAGACTGAAGAAAGATAAAAAATGATTTACCCGCAAAACGCAGCAGATAAACTAGGGTTTACCGAAATAAAATCATTAATACAGCAGCATTGCCTCAGCGAAATGGGTAGGCAAATGGTTCTGCGTATCCAAATGATGACGAGTTTTGACCAGATCCAGAAATTCTTAAACCAAACAAAAGAGTTTAAAGAAATTCTTGAAAATGATACCCCTCTGCCGATCAGAAATCTGTTCGATATCAAATCACTGGCAGATAAAATTAAAGTTGAAGGTGCTTATTTAACCGAAGCAGAGCTTCACCAGGTACTGTTATCACTTCAAACGGTATTTGCTGTTATCAACTACTTTAATGAAAGGGAAGGGCGTTATCCTAACCTTGAGGCATTATTTGAACATCTTCCGATCGAAAAGAAGATTGTTAAAAGCATAGAACAGGTAATTGACGATAAAGGGAAAATTCGCCCTAATGCTTCGGCGGAACTGCAACATTTGATTCATAGTATTTTAAAGGCTGAGCAGGAAGCCCGAAAGAAAATTGACCATATTTTTAAGAATGCCCAGAATAATAACTGGACAGCCGATGGTAACCTAACAATTCGTGACGGGCGCCTTTGTATTCCCCTTTTAGCCGAAAATAAGCGTAAGGTTAAAGGTTTCGTTCATGACGAGTCGGCATCCGGGCAAACCGTATTTTTAGAACCCGAGGAAGTATTTCAGTTAAATAATCTGGTTCGCGACCTGGAATTCGAAAGGCGGCGTGAAATCATCAAAATATTAACAGCTTTAAGTAACGAATTGCGCCCCTATGTGCCGCTTTTGCTTGCTTATCATGGTTTATTAACCAAGTTGGACTTTGTGAGGGCAAAAGCTCTTTTCGCCATACAGACAGAAGCAGTGATGCCAGTATTGGCTAGTTCAGCGGAACTCAACTTAATAAATGCCAGGCATCCGTTGTTATACCTTACTTTACAAAAAGAAGGGCAAACCGTTGTGCCTCTTAATATTAAAATCGACGAAGGACAGCGTGTCCTTGTCGTATCGGGCCCCAATGCCGGTGGTAAGTCCGTCTGTATGAAAACGGTCGGGCTTTTACAGATTATGGTTCAGGCAGGCTTGCTTGTGCCGGTTGACGAAAGCTCTACCGTCGGTATTTTCAGGCAGGTATTTGCAGATATCGGCGATGATCAGTCCATCGAAAGCGACTTGAGTACTTACAGTGCCCACCTTTCAAAAATGAAATATTTCGTCGAAAATTCTGGTGGTAAAACACTCGTTTTAATCGATGAGTTCGGTACCGGTACTGATCCTCAGTTCGGCGGCCCTATTGCCGAGGCCGTTCTTGAAGCCTTAAACCGTAAGCATATCCGTGGAGTAGTTACTACGCACTATTCCAATTTAAAAAGCTTTGCCAATATCACCGAAGGTATTGAGAATGCATCCATGATGTTTGACAATATGGAAATGCGTCCGCTATATATACTGGAAACCGGTAAACCTGGTAGTTCTTATGCTTTTGAAATTGCTCAAAAAATAGGTTTGCCTCCCAATGTGCTGAATGCAGCGAAAAGCAAGATAAGCGGGCACCAGAAAAAAGTAGATACCCTGTTGGTGGATTTGGAGCGGGATAAAAAAGAGCTACTGGAAAACCGTATTTCCATTGAACGCCAGCAGAGAAAGGTAAAAACGCTGATAGAGGAAAATGAAAAGCTGAAAAGCTATCTCGAAGAAAACCGTAAAGCGATTTTAAAGGATGCGAAGAATGAAGCGAAGAATATTATCCTTAATGCGAATAAGCTTGTAGAAAACACGATTTCAGAAATAAAGGAAAGCAAAGCTGATAAAGAAAAAACGCAGCAATTAAGGCAAAACCTTAAAACCGAGTTACATAAACACCAGATTAAAGAGCCTGCACCCAAAAAAGTCGAAGTCGATACTTCAGAGTTGAAGACAGGGGACTGGGTGAAGCTAAGTGATTCTGAAACGATTGGGCAAGTGATTGATGTTACCAAGGATAACGTGATTCTTGCCATTGGAGATTTGAGGTCGGTAGTAAAACGAAAGCGGGTGTCTAAAATTTCAAATAAAGAGGTTCCGAAGGAAATTCGCCGTTCATATTCATCGCAGGTTACTGATGCTGTGGCAAATTTTAGCCCGGAAATTGACGTGCGGGGAATGCGTGGCGAAGAGGCATTGTATGAAATCGAAAAATATTTGGATAAGGCTATTATGATGAGCTTTTCTAATCTGAAAATAATTCATGGAAAAGGCGATGGCATTTTAAGAAAGCTTATCAGGAATTATTTGAAAAAGTACTCTGAAGTGAGCCGTATGGAGGATGAACATCCAGACAGGGGAGGCGACGGTATTACCTATGTTTATTTAAATTAATATTTAAACTTTAATGCTTGCGATAGGTTTATTTTTTACAAAAATTACCGACAATGCCTGAACTTCCCGACCTGCAAATATTTAGTGCCAACTTAAACAAAGCTTTAGCTGGAAAGACTGTTAAAGAAGTAACTGTTCTTAAACCGCAGAAGCAAGTTTCGGAAATAGAGTTAAACAAAGCCCTGAATAATAAAAAGCTTTTGAGTGTTTACCGGGAAGGGAAGGAGCTTCGGTTTGAGTTTGATGATAATCAGATTGTAGGCTTACACTTGATGTTGAATGGCAAACTGTACCTTTTTGAAGAAAGGAATTCTCATAAATCTACCTTGATGGAAATGTTGTTTGAGGATGGTGCTGGACTTGCGTTAACTGATTTCCAGGGTTTTGCTAATATTTCTTTGAATCCGGAGGAAAGCAAGGTTCCAGATGCTTTATCTAATGACCTGAATGTTGATTACCTGGAAGCGAAACTAAAACGCAGCCGCACTGCAATAAAAAATATTTTGATGGACCAGAAAATTATCAGAGGCATAGGGAATGCCTATGCTGATGAAATTTTATGGGAAGCGAAATTATCGCCTTTTTCTGCCGCCAATAAGATTCCAGCCGAGCAACTTACCAAACTCATTGAAAGTATCAAAACGTCGTTAACTGAGGCAGAGCGTCAAATAAAAAAGTCACATCCGGATATTATCAATGGCGAAGTACGAGATTTCCTTAAGATCCATAACCATAGGCATAAAACCAGCCCAACGGGCTCTTCTATCAAAACTGATGAAATAAATAAGCGTAAAACTTATTTTACTGATGAACAGGTAGAGTATAAATAATCCAAGGGTATTATATTAGATTAAAAGCCCTAGCATATTCCCCTAGTTCGTACATCGAACTGGCGCCTAATTTCCGCTTGATATTTCTTTTGTGCGTATCAACCGTGTGTTCAGAGATAAATAGAGTGTCTGCAATTTCCGAAGAGTTTTGCCCTAGTGAAAGATGTTTGAGGATCTCTTGTTCTCTTTCGCTCAATAATCTAAATTTCTGAATATTCTTACGGAGAAAGTTGTTTTCCTGTAAAATCCTTTCGGCCTTCGTTGTCATATGGTGCATAGCATCAATAGGGAAGGCCATGGTTATTGTAAGGAGGGGCTTATTTTCGTCATCGCGCATATAGACTCTGGTGCTCGACATATGCCACTTCCAATCTGAGTGGCCGGCAAATCTTACTTGCTGGAAATATGTGCAGATGTTGTCGTCTGTTTCGTTATCAAACAATCCCAATATTTTAGGAACGTAGTCTTTCGCGTCCTCTGGGTTAAAGTACCTTGCATAATAATCCTCGGCACTAATGCTTGTAACTTCATCTAGTGTAATACCCAACTGGGAAAGCCCTCTTTCTGACATCCAGGCTACTTTCCAGGTTCTTAAATCGTGCAATACTAATACGCCAGGCAAATCTGCGGCATAGGTTTTTACAGAGTCAATTGCCGACTGTATTTTATCTTCAATGGAATAAACGGACATAAAGCGTGTGTTCAGGAGCCTGAATATACTGCTTTATAGTAAAAAAACCTGTTTAATAATTTAAAAATTAAGTTTCTTATTCTCTCCGCTTACATATGGATTTCCTGAAAGGGTGTTTTTTACTAACGAAATAATCTGCGTTAGCAGCAAATCCGGGGTGTCCCAATATTCGGCTTCTTCCGGCGTAATTTTCAACAAGGATAAATTTTTGTCCGTTGCGCCTTCCGGAAACCAGGCTTTGAACCGATTGCTCCAAAGCTCTTCAATTTTTGAGGCATCCTCGCTAATTTCAGCTTTACCATTTATAGCGATATATAAATCGCTTTGCGGATTGCTGTAATTTAAGAGTACATTCGGATTGGCTTCAATTTCTGCCACCTTCCTTGAGTCTTTTCCAATAAACATCCAGATAATGCCGTCGTCTTTCAGCTCGAATGTATACATGGGCCGGCTATGCTGCCTTCCATCCAGCGTATTGGTAGTTAACATAGCTATCTTAATGTCTTTTAATTTAGCAGCAAGTTCTCTTACTTTTTTAATATGTTCAATTTCATGAAGTTGTCCTTCAACAGTATTTGCGTGCAGTGGTTCCATAGTATAAAAGGTATACTCTGTTAAAAAACGAATATGCATTTTTGTTTAAGAGAATTACATTTAACGGCCTTAATGCGTTATTTTGTGCCAATGAAGCATCAAGCTGCCTTATTCTGGAGCGGGGGCAAGGATTCTGCCTATGCATTGCACTACATTCTCAATCATTATCCTGAATTGGAAATTGTGTTGCTGATCACGACGGTGAATGCTGAGTATAAAAGAATTTCAATGCATGGAGTAAGGGAAGGCCTTTTGGAAATGCAGGCGAAAGAAACCGGGATTCCATTATATAAAATGATGGTGGCAAACAGCCCATCTAATAGTGTATATGAGGATGAACTTGGCAGAACTTTAAAGGACTTAAAACAGCGGGGAATCTCCCATATTGTATTTGGCGATATTTTTCTTGAGGACTTAAAGGAGTATCGGTTAAAATTTCTTTCAAAACATGGGATGGAAGGAGTATTTCCATTATGGAAAAAAGACACCTCCCAATTAATTCAGAGCTTTTTGGAATTGGGTTTCAGGACTATAACGTGTTGTATTAGCACCGCCTTTCTTGACGGAAAGTTTGTAGGAAAAGAAATTGACGCTGAATTTCTGAAGATTCTCCCGGAGAATGTAGATCCCTGCGGCGAAAATGGAGAATTCCATACTTTTTGTTTCGATGGCCCGATTTTCAAGAATAGTATTTCTTACACAGCAGGCGAAAAAGTATATAAGCCTTTAACTATCAATACTTGCCACGATACCCAGGAAACCGGTTTTTGGTATATAGATTTAATGCCGGCTTCCAGTATAAGGACTATTCGGAAAGCTTAAGAAAAGACTCAATAGCTTTGAGTTGGCAAGATACAATTTCGTTTTGCCCGTATTCCGAATTCATGTATTCCTCATCCCGGGGGCTGCTGATAAAACCAATTTCTGTTAATACAGCAGGCATTCCAGCTTTTGCCAATACTGCAAGGCTTTGCTCTTTGTAGCCCCTGTCAAACCTACCCACTTTGGTATATTCTTTTTGCAGTGCACGGGCTAACCTAATACTCTGGTCGCGATTTGAATTTTTTAAAAGTGAAAAAATGATGATACTTTCCGGGTCATTAGGGTCGTAGCCGTCATAATTCTTTTTATAGTTTTTTTCCAGGAGGATGGATGCATTCTCCCTGGTTGCAACGTCCTGTTCTTTCAGCCGGCCAAATCCGGATACGAAACTTTCTGTTCCGTCCGTACTTGCGCGTGTTCTCGAGTTGGCAGGCATCGAGTTACAATGTATGGATAAAAACATGTCAGCCTTGGCTACATTGGCTTTGTCAATGCGTTTGTATAAGTCTACAAAAACATCGCTGGTACGTGTATATATAACATTGACAGACGGATATTTATTTTCTAAAGCTTTCCCTAACTTTAAGGCTACTTGTAAGGTGATCTGCTTTTCACTAGAATACTTACCCGACGAGCCATTGTCCTTGCCCCCATGGCCAGCATCAATTACAATAGTCCTTTGGCTTCCACTTTCGGTGGATTGTTTTCCTATAAAAGAGGTAAAAACTATAAAACTGGATAATATGCTAACAGATAATATTTTAAATAAAGAAAAGCGATTACTATTCATTGTTATAGTGTATTTTTTTGCTTTGCGTGCAATATTAATTAATTGCTCAAACTTGTAAAAGGTTTAAAGGTTGTTTATCTGTACTAAAATGATGATTGACGCCTATTTTCGAGTATATTTTCACCGATCGATTTTATCATTATAGTTTTACGCCACTCCATACGAAAATCAATTATGCGATTTTTCTTTTCATTACTATTTTTCATTCTCATTCTAATAAACCATAGTGCCAGGGGCAGTTATAAAACAGATAGCCTCATCAGTCAGCTAAACTCTGAACTCAATAACAAATCTTTCTTTGACAAAAACAAAAACACCACTATAAATAGGCTTAAAAATCAGCTTGCAAACGCAGGCAATAACTTAAGCCAGCAGTACTATTTGTGTGATAAAATTTATCATGAGTACAAATCTTATCAGTTTGATTCGGCTTACACCTATGTTCGTAAGATGCAATCCACAAGCAGAGGTTTAAAGGATAAGAAAAAACAACACGAGAGCAATGTGAAACTTGGCTTCATCCTCTTATCCTCCGGGATGTTTACCGAAACGTTCGAAAGCTTGAAAAATGTACAGGTAAGTGTTCTTTCTGATTCTGCAAAAATTGATTATTACTCCGTGTTAACCAGGGCTTACTATGACCTGGCTGCCTATGATAATGATAAGTATTATGCCCCCCTTTACAATAAGCTGGCTAACCGATATATCGATTCGGCTATTAATACTGCCGGTCCGGGATCTTTCAATAAGGTTTATCTCCTGGCATATAAAAGCTTAAAAATTAGGGACTATAAGGCAGCTGAAAGCCAATTGTTGGCTATCCTGAAACATCAAAAGTTAAACGAACACGAGTTTGCAATTGTGGCATCAACTCTGGCAAATATTTATAAGGCCAACAATCAAATTGAGCGGACTATTGGCCTTTTAGCTGAGGCCGCAATTGCCGATATTCGCTCTTCGACCAAAGAAACAATTGCCCTATTCTGGCTTTCAGAAATTCTGTACAAAAGGGGAGACATAAAAAACGCATACAATTATATTCAGCACGCGATGGCCGATGCCGAATTTTATGGCGCCCGTCAGCGTAAATTTCAAATTAGTGCCGTGCTGCCCATTGTGGCTGCCGAGAAATTAAATAACTCGGAGCGGGAAAAAACGCGTTTTCTGATTTATTTTATATCTATAACGTTTTTGGCTTTCCTAGTTGTTTTGTTTTCAATTGTACTATTCAAACAGCTTAAAAAACTTAAAGCGAAGGAAAAGATCATTGAAGAGACAAACGCCAAACTGGAAGAGATAAATCAGAAGCTAATCGAGGGAACGCGGATCAAAGAGGAGTATATTGGCTATTTCTTTAATGTGATTTCGGGTTATATTTTGAAGCTCGAAAAATTAAAACGCTCTATCGACATGAAGCTGTCAGTTAAAAAGTACGACGATATCGGGATAATCATAAATAACATAAATATTAAAAAGGAGAGGGAAACTCTTTTCTATACCTTCGACCATGTGTTTTTGCGAATTTTTCCAAATTTTATTGTTGAATTCAACTCCCTGTTTAAAAAGGAAGACCAGATTTGGCCTAAAGAGAATGAGGTTTTAACAACCGACCTTAGAATTTTTGCGCTAATAAGAATGGGAATAGATGACAATCAGGCTATTGCCAACATTCTGGAATATTCTGAAAAAACTATTTATGTATATAAGATGCGAATTAAGGCGAAGGCCTTGATACATGGTGAAGAATTTGAGAAACGTATCATGGCAATCAGGACTGCCGAATTAGGGGAAACAGCGCAGATCAAGTAAGTAGAATTAATGGCTTCTGCTTCGCCTCAAAAAACATTTTTTACCGTTTGGGAATTGAAGGTAAACTAAGGTTTCCTATACAACAACATTAAAGACAATTAAAGATGCTAAACTTCGAATTTAAAAATCCTACTAAAATAATTTTTGGCACCGGAAGAATAGAAGCACTTGCAAGTGAAATTCCTGCCGGTTCTAAGGTTTTAATGCTATATGGAGGGGGAAGCATCAAATCAAATGGCATTTATGAGCAGGTTATCAGAGCTCTTAAAGGTTTCGACTTTATAGAGTTTGGAGGCATCCCGGCGAATCCGGAATACAAGATATTGCTAGAAGCTCTAAAAATAATTAAGAAAGAAAATATTACGTTTATGCTCGCTGTTGGTGGCGGATCTGTGATAGACGGCACTAAGTTTTTATCGTCTGCGGCATTATACGAAGGGGAAGAGCCCTGGGATATTTTAAAGAAGAGTATCCGTACGGAAAAAGGGCTTCCATTTGGAACGGTATTAACAATCCCGGCAACCGGATCTGAAATGAATTCGGGCGCTGTAATTACAAGGGCTGAAACTCAGGAGAAGCTTGGGATGGGTGGTCCTGGATTATTCCCTCAATTCTCAATTCTAGACCCGCAAGTGGTGGCATCTTTGCCTAAGCGCCAGATTGCCAACGGCATTACTGATGCTTTTACTCATGTATTAGAACAATATATGACTTACCCGGCAGGCGCTTTGCTTCAAGACCGTTTTTCGGAAAGTATTATGCAAACATTAGTTGAAGTTGCACCTCGTGTAATAGAAAATCCTTCCGACTATCAATCGGCGGCTAATTTTATGTGGTGCTGTACAATGGCGCTAAATGGCTTAATTCAAAAGGGGGTACCTACCGATTGGGCGGTGCATGCTATGGGGCATGAGCTTACTGCAATGTATGGAATTGACCACGCACGTACTCTGGCTATTGTCGCGCCAAGCCATTACAGATATAATTTCGAATCAAAAAAGCAAAAGCTTGCCCAATATGCAGAACGGGTGTGGGATGTGAGGGACGGGTCTTTAGAACAGAGGGCACAAGCTGGCATTAATAAAACTGAAGAGTTTTTCCACTCTCTTGGAATTGAAACGAACCTTTCTTCCTATACCGCTTCTTATCACGATACCGCTTCAATTATTGCCAGGAGATTTACGGAACGCGGCTGGAAAGGGCTCGGTGAACACAAAGCTTTAAGTCCAGATGATGTGGAAAAGATAATTGAAATGACTTATTAAAGCATCAAATATATTATAGCCAAACAGGTTTCCCTTAGTTTGGCTATAATAATTACTCACCCCTAATCAATAAATCAATATCGTCCATTAGCCTTTCCGTTTCTAAGGCAAGTGTTCCGTTATAAATGCCTCTTAGTTTACCCGTCTGGTCAACCAAAAGGAAGTGTTCTGTATGTAGAAATTCCGTTGAATCCTTCGTTATCCCCATTTCTTCTTCAGCGAAATAAGACTGGCGGGCAATTCTGTAGATATCAGCTTTTTTTCCTGTAAGCAAATGCCACTTTCCGGGATTTACATTATTCTTTTTCGCAAAAAGCTGCAATCTGGGTACTGAATCAATCCAGGGCGTAACGCTAAAGGAAAGAAGCAATATGTCATCGTTTTTGAGAAACCTTTGCTGTAGCCTCCTGAAATTTTCAGTCATTTTAGGGCAGATACTTCCGCAACTTGAAAAAAAGAAGTTAGCCACGTGTATTTTTCCTTTTAAATCACTTGCATTAACCGTTTTGCCGTTTTGATTGGTAAACGAAAAATTGCCAACACGGTGAGTGATTTTATCGGCCGCCTCCTCTGAGTTAAGCCATAACGGGGTAAAATCAGGTGTATTATAATAAGGCAATCCACTGCTTTCTATCCCCTTGGATTGTTTGCAGGAGCTTAGATAGATTACAAGAAAGGCTCCGCTAATTATACAAAATGCTGTCTTTAACATTGCTGCAGTTTTTAACACCTGTTAAACCATACTTCCTTCCATTTCGATATTCATAGTTGGCTTGGATTGCGCCGTTTTCCATCCAGAACCTCTGCATGCCAAGCTCATAGCCATCTTTATAATTCATCATTTTATACTGCTGGCCACTAGAATACCATTCCTTTACCTGCCCATTTAACAGATCATTGTCATACTGGTAGCAGAACTTTTGCTTTCCACTGGGCCACCAACCTTTGTGAATTCCCTGGCGTTTCCCTTCAACAAAAGCCCGTTGTTCCGCTTTGTGCCCATTCTCAAACCAGCTTAGGTACAAACCATCTTTTCTTCCATCTACATAAGAGACTGTAAAGAGGGTATCTCCGTCCGGGTATAAGTCATAAACTTTTCCGGAAAGTGGCGAGCCTGCATAATATACAAGCTCACCTTGTTCAATCAATCCAGGGTGGTTAACATTTACACTTACCTTTAAATTCCGCGGTTTATCGCCCTTAAATGAAGTAATAAATGTGCAGCCGAAATACTGGAATCCTTGAACAAGAACTATAAAACTAAAAACTAACCGTGCCTGGCGTACCATAATATCCATCCCCGTTTATGTAAGGCGCTGCTGTTGTTATATGGTAATGATAAATACCATCAGGATAGTCGGCAGTTACACCGAAATGTCCATGAAATGAATCAAGGTCAGAATTAGAAATGGCACTGCCATTTTCTACCGGCCCATAAACCGGAAAGCCATCTATTAAAAAGCCAACCAGTGCATTAGCTCCTTTATTAGCTGTAATAAACACAGGTTCAAGATGGTAGTGGTACCAGTTTAATGCAGTGGGATGCCCATTGTATTGGTCAAAAGTAGCCTTTTCAGAAGGGCGTAGTAATGTGGTTTGTCCCTGGTATTGGTTAAAAAATGGAATGCCGTTTACTGCAACTCCAATGTGTCCGCTTGTAGCCTGGTGGTCTGTTGCTTGTTTAGGGTGAAGCGGAATCTTGTATACGGTGTTTGCAACACCGATTATGTGAGAATTCGGTGAAAATGAAGAATTGGTATTCGCCTCATATTTGGAACTTTCCCACTCTGTACCCTGAAAATATGGGCTTTTGTGGTCTGGGATGCCATTTGCTTCAATAACCACAAAATCATTCTCCAAATAGATCTTTTTAGCGCCGTAAATTTTTTTGTAAACATCAGGCACGCTTTTTTCCTTTTTGTTTAGCGCGGGCGCATCGTCCTTACATCCGTAGATGGCAGAGGCCCCTAACAATAGGGCTAGTAAAAATTTGCTTTTCATAATAGTAGATTTATCAAGTCCATGTGTAAAAAATTCAATCCAGGACCCATCGAGTTCTAAGAAATGGAATTACGATGGGATTTCAGGCAGACAGTCCCTTTTGTATTTTTGATGAATAATTATCACAGCAGCAGAATCTATATGTAATACTTGCACAGTATTTTATTCAATCATTAAAGCAAATTCTGCCTTTTATTCAAATACAAAATGCTTGTCCAATCTGATAACAAAGTAATGCTATAAATTGCTCATTTGTTGTATCCTAAAAACGATTGTAACACACGTTTCACAGGTGTGTGAAATTTTGAAAATAATGCTATACGCTTAATTTGAAGTTTTTATCCCTGGTATTTTGCAACAACAAAAATAAAATATGTGAATTTTAGATGCTCACTTGTGAAGTTTTGACACTAGCGCAAAGAAAGGTATTTTTCCCGTGGGATGCTTATTATTAAGCAATTCTTCCAATTAATAATCGGTGGGCAATAAAAAAAGCCCCGAAAATTAAATCGGGGCTCGTAGTTTAATATCTAGATTCAACTAAGCGACTACTTCCTCTTGCTTAGTTAGTTTCAACACATTGCTAGTCCAGGTTCTAACTTCCTGGCAAAGTTTTTCATCCGTACTTAATGACTTGCCATATGATGGAACCATCTCTTTAACTTTAGCTTTCCATTCAGGGGTTTCAAGCCTGTCTTTAAAGCAACGCTGTAATAAATTAAACATGATTGAAATTGCGGTTGAGGCACCTGGAGATGCTCCTAGCAACGCAGCGATTGAACCATCGGCAGCGCTAACAACCTCGGTTCCGAACTCAAGGATACCACCATGCTTTTCGTCTTTTTTAATAACCTGTACGCGCTGTCCGGCAATTTCCAGTTCCCAATCTTCCATTTTTGCATTCGGGAAATACTCTTTTAAGGCTTCCACCCGTTCTTCTGGAGACTGTCTTACCTGCTCAATTAAATATTTTGTTAAAGCAAGGTTGTCTAAACCAGCAGCAAGCATTGGACGAATATTGCTGATTTTTACAGATTTAAATAAATCTAATGGAGAACCTTCTTTTAAGAATTTAGTGGTAAAGCCCGCATAAGGGCCGAACAATAATGCTTTTTTGCCATTTATCATTCGCGAATCCAGGTGAGGAACCGACATAGGAGGGGAGCCAACCGATGCCTTTCCGTAAACTTTAGATTCATGCCTATCTATAATATCCTGATTTGTACATTTTAACCATTGGCCACTTACTGGAAAACCTCCATAGCCTTTACCTTCAGGAATACCAGATTTAATTAAAAGTGGTAAAGAACCGCCACCGGCACCAATGAATACAAACTTAGCCCGAACTTTCTTTTTATCGCCGGTTTTAAGGTTTTTCATTGTGATGTTCCAGTTGCCCTGGCTATCTTGCTTAAGCTTGTCAACTTCTTCAGAGAAATTCAGGCTTACTCCCGGCATGTTTTTCAATTTGCTAAACATACTGCGGGTAAGAGCGCCAAAATTAACATCGGTACCAATATCCATTTTGGTTGCAGCAACTTTTTCAGAAGTATCTCTGCCTTCCATTACTAATGGAATCCACTCTTGAAGCTGGCTGTGTGAATCTGAGAATTCCATGCCTCTAAATAGCGGGTTCTGAGTTAATGCCGCGTACCTCTTTTTTAAGAAATTAACATTGGCATCGCCCCAAACAAAGCTGATATGCGGAATTTGCTTGATAAATGTTTCTGGGTTTTCAAGAAAACCTTTTTCTACAAGATAAGCCCAAAACTGCCTTGATGCCTCAAAAGACTCCGCAACCTTAATAGCCTTGCTGATATTGACACTGCCGTTTTCGAGCTCAGGCGTATAGTTAAGCTCACAAAATGCAGCGTGGCCGGTGCCAGCATTGTTCCAGGCATCAGAACTTTCAGCCGCGGCAACGTCCAATCTTTCATAAATAGCAATTGTAATGGTAGGGTCTAGCTCTTTAAGCATTACCCCGAGTGTAGCACTCATAATACCAGCCCCAATCAATATTACATCCGGGCTATTAGAAGTTTTCTCGTTTCTTTTCATCTTATTTCAGCTCTTCAGCTAGTATGTTGGCATTATTTATTTCTATTGTTTCGAATTCATTTAAAACTAAACCGATTGTTGTGAGATTTTTCACTAATAATTGGTGTTTTGGGCCTTTGTGCTGTTTTTTTCTGAAAAATCAAAGTGCGACGGTATTATTTTTTTATAATCTTTTCGCTTTTTTCAAAAAAACTGGCTTTGTGCTATCAATATGTCAAGGAAATAAATCGTGCAAAGATAAAAAACTTATTTTTATTAGTATTATTATTGAACCATTAACATCGAGCATTTATAGAATAAAATATAAATTATGACACAAGACAGAATTGAGAAAGCATTTAGCCTGTTTGATAAGTATAATCAGCAAGATCCGCACCAAGTTAGTTGGGAAGGAGAAACTTTTCCTTCTGAATATTTTTATGCCCTTAAACTACATGACTGGGTAATAAAACTAGAGCCAGAAGCAAGCCAAAGTTTGTTGTTAGCCTCTAGAGCCCAGCATATTGGCCGGTGGGAAATTCCCAGAGATACCTATCCACAAAACAAGGCGGGTTATTTAAACTGGCGGTCGAACCTTGGAAAATATCATGCGCAGAAAGCGGCGGAATTACTAAAGGAGGCAGGGTACGCCGACGATGAAATTGAGAAAGTAAAACACATTATTTTAAAGCAGCAAATTAAGGCCGATCCTGAAGTTCAGACTATTGAAGATGCCTTGTGTCTGGTTTTTCTTGAGTATCAGTACGAAGACTTTATAAGTAAACATGATGATTTAAAGCTGATACGGATATTGCAGAAAACCTGGGGAAAAATGAGCGAAGCTGGCAGGCAGGCAGCATTATCGCTAAGTTACTCAGACAAAGGCTTGGATCTCATAAAACGAGCTTTGGCTTAAAGCAACAGAATGTCCTCTGGTTTAGACCCTCAGAGGGCATTGTTTATTTTTTGTGAAAAATTTACACATGCAAGGTGTCTCGTAATATGTTTAGTTAAGTGGTTGAAAATTAGATCAATGCATCTCCAGCCTTTTATTGTATAGGTTTTTTAAAAATGAATTGTCCTAACCGCCCTTCTCAACTACTTTCACACAATGCACATCTTTAAAAATTATTTGTAGCTAACTATAAATTAATTTAACTTTATATTATTGATTTAAAGCTATTTAAATTATATACATTTACTCTGTCACATCTAAAACATCATATTATGAAAACATCTACATTTGTAAACGGCGTTGCCGGATTCGTGGTCCTGTTTGAGCTATTAGCTTTGTTTATCGCCTTATTTTTAGGTTTCGAACTTTTATTTAATTAGCTACATAGATACACATAGCTTTTAAACGCTTTCAGGGCAAATTTTAATTTGCCCTTTTTTTATTCTCCCCAGGCAGTTAAAATAAGTTTTCTAGGCCCTCCGTAGTTACGGTGTTCGCATAAATAAATACCTTGCCAGGTACCCAGAGCCAGGCGGCCGTTCCTTACTGGTATTGTTACCGAAAAGCCAAGCAATGCGCCTTTTAAATGGGCAGGCATGTCATCAGAGCCTTCATAATCATGTTTGTAATCAGGATCATCTTCAGGTACAGCCTTATTAAAGTACATCTCAAAATCTTGCCTTACTGTAGGATCGGCATTTTCATTTATGGTTAATGATGCCGAAGTATGCTGTATGAAAACCTGGCATATGCCGATTTTTATTTCGGCTAGCTGGGGGAATGCCTGTATTACATCCGAGGTTATTATATGGAAGCCGCGCCTTTTTTCTTGTAGTTGAATAGCCTGCTGAAAGATTTTCATGTTAGGTATTAAATGAAAAGCTAAAATAAGCCTATTTTATGTTTATTGGCAATATGGAAAACTAGCAGGACGGAGGTTCAATGGATTTTCTTCAAAAATGAGGATTATTAAACATAGCCATGTTTGCATTGTTCTACTTAACAAATGCTCAATTAGTTTATGACACAGTTTAATCAGGGAAAAATTACAATTCAACAGGGCGAGAAAGATGGCGAAAATTTAAAGTGGGGGCCAATTATTGGCGAGAAAGAATACCTGTATTTTGGAGAAGCCAAAGAAGCTGCAGAGATGTTTTCATGGCAACAGGCCGAGGATGTATGCCAGATGAAGCTCGATGCATCGCCAGCGATTCTGGTAAAGCCCTGGAGAAAAAAAGAAGGACTTTGGGATTGTAAGGACGAAAGGGTAGTCCTATTATTTTCAGAAGAGTTTTAATTGCAATAATGCAATAATTAAAGTGGCCTTCTTTTTGGAAGGCCACTTTAATTATTTTATCTGTTAAAGACAAACCTGTCTATAGAATATTTTCCGCTCCCTAGTACAAATACAACAGAAGTTAGAAGCAGAAAAACAAAAGGCAAGGCTTTGGCGTCAAACGCGTCTTTTGCATGTGCAACGAAAAATGCAACTGCCATGGTAATTAAAATAGGAATAACTGCGAGCCTTGTTAATAAGCCTAAAGCAACAAGCGATCCACAGATCAGTTCCGCAAATATTACCAGATTAAAAGATAGTTTGGAGCCAATACCTATAATGTCCCCGAACATCGGCAATATTTGATCATAGCCTATAAATTTGTTAAATCCATAACGAATAAATAACCCACCCATTATCAATCTCAGGAGCAGGGCGGCTATGTCTGCATCAAGCACGCGATAACTTAGAATCTTGTTCATTTAATCAAATTTATTGTTAAACCCATTCCAGGCAGCCTTGTTTCACAGATGTAGCGTAAAATCATTTTTTAGACTCTGCCAGATCCTTTATTTTCTCTAATGCTTTGTCCCAGGCGGTGGCCATCGTTTCAAAGTATTCTTCGGGCATATCACATTCAACAGATAGCAATGTGTGATCCTCCAGGTTTGCGAGGTAGTAAACCTCGTGGCTACCTTTTACTTTCTGGGCTTCATCACTAGTATAATTTTCAACTCCATCTTTAACCACCCCGGTATATTCAATAGACAGCTGTTGATAGGGCTTATTTACCGCAATTTTTCCTATTATGCCATTTTGCGTACTGTCTTTGAAAACTGCTTTACTGCCTTGCTGCCAATCCGTTTCTGCATAAGAACCTTTACTAAATTCTTCATACCATATTCTGGTGTATTTGTCCTGCAACAATACTTCCCAAACTCTTTCTGCTTTTGCATTAATCGAGATCGATTTTTTAATTGCAATTGTTTCCATTTTGAATAGATGTTATAGTGAGTATTAATTAATTTGTTGTTGTTCAAGGTTTGACTTTAATGTGATAAGGCTTTTGTCCATATCTTTTCCCAAGAGGCTATTCATAAATAAATTCATGAAATTCATCGGATAATTACTTTTTCCGCTCATAGACCAGCGTACGGATGTTTGATTTTCTGTTAAGGGCTCAGTAATCACGAAGGTGGTTGCCCTGCCCTCAAAAGGCTTAATAAAATGCAATTCAGTGTCTAGCCTTTTACCTTCCTCTATCGACTTAATCATTTGTTCGCCCTGTCCCGCCTGGTCGTTCCCGTTCCACGCATATACAAACCCGACAGTTCCATCGGTACCGCGCAACTCTTTTTTCATATTAGGGTCGGCCATTACCCATTTATTATACTGGTCTTGGTTTTTAAGTATTTTAATGTAATTGAATACTTCATTATTGGGCCTGTTGATAGTTATGTTTCGTTCAACGGTGTATTCTTTTTTGACGAATAGAGCCATAATAAAAGGAAGGGCGGCAATAATTACTACAGCGATTAAGATTTTCTTTAGGATTTTCATTGGAAATTAAATTGTTTTTTAGGTGGTGAAACATCATATGTGGCTACAGGATTTTATTGCACTGTATGTGGCACATACGAAATTTACTGATAATTTGTTAGTGATTAGTTAGCTTGATTTAATAGTAAATGTACAGAAGAAGCGGCTTTAGTCTAAAATGCTGCAATGGTAGCCATGCTGTTTAACCAAAGAGACAATCTTCGCCGGCCTGAAATTATTTCCTTCAACCCGAAGAATCTTGTCACAGTCGTCCAGGTCGAAATTAATATTACAGGCCGGAAAATGATCAGCAATCATTGATATCAACATATTAGCGTTTTCAGCATCGTCAACATTTGTACTAAAGACTTCGATCATCAGCATTATATTATTGATATTTCATGGCTTCGTATCCCAGTAGGCGGCGCCATAGTCCAATTTGCCCGATTAAATAGGCTTCACGGTGCATCATAAAAACCACCAAGTCATAATAAGTCATATTTTGCCCAGGCATCATTTCAAAAAAGGTGTCTAACTTTTCGCGGGTAGCATCATGTAGCGCGTCATTTAAAGGGGCCGAAATTTTCTCCCAATCTTCTTTATATTGGCTTAAAGGCGGGTAGGTTTCCTGGTCTTTTATGCCCTGGTAGTTTTCAAACAGGCTGTTAGCTTGCTGATGCCCTTCGATGCCAAATGTGTTTGCTAATTCAAAACGTTCCTGTACCAGGCTGCCCGCTATCCAGGCTATGTGGTTTGCCTTGGTTTGGAGACGTTGGTGCGCATCTTCGTCAGAAATGCCCTCCAATACATTATTAAAATAGGTGGTATGCATTTCGTACTGTGCCAGTAATGATTGCAACCTGTTGTCGGCTAATGTTTTCGTTTCCATATTTTTTGAATTAAGGTATGTCAAAGTTAAATTCGATTGCCGGCGCTGGTGAGGTGTAAGTACGGCTATTTAAGGGGTTGATTGCGACAGGGCCTTTATATAAGTTTGAGTTATGAAGCATATATCAATTCTTATTCTTGAAGGCGATACCAGCTTGAGCAATATAGAAGGAGCCTATAAAATGTTTAACATGGTAAATGGCTTTTTAATTAACAGCAGAAAGCCTGCAATGTTTAAGATTCAGTTAGTTGGCGCATCAAAAGAGGCAGTGCTAACCAACGGCTTATTTAAAGTGATGCCCGAGGCGCATTTTAATGAGATAGAGAAAACCGACTTAATCATTATACCTGCGGTGCATGGAGAAAGTGCAGATGTGCTTGCAAGCAACCAACTTTTCCTGCCCTGGATATTAAAACAGCATTCTGCGGGAGCGGAAGTAGCCAGTTTATGTATTGGCGCATTTTTACTGGCATCAACTGGTTTATTGGACGGTAAGGAATGTTCTACTCACTGGCTTAAAACAGCAGACTTTAAAACACTGTTTCCTGGCGTAAGTTTAGTGGCTGATAAAATTATTACTGATGAGAGGGGAATTTACACCAGTGGGGGAGCTTATTCTTCGCTGAACTTAATTTTGTATTTGGTTGAAAAGTACGCTGGCCGCGAAATGTCGGTATTGATTGCTAAGGTTTTCGAAATTGAATATGGCCGCTATAGCCAATCGCCTTTTATTATTTTTAGGGGACAAAAGGAGCACAGTGACGAACCAATTAAAAAGGTACAGGAATATATTGAAGATAATTTTTCAAATAAGATTACTGTAGATAAACTGGCTGAACTTGTATCGCTTAACCGCCGAAGCCTTGAGCGGAGGTTCAAAAAAGCGACCACCAATACTGTATTGGAATATATTCAAAACGTTAAGATTGAAGCCGCTAAAAAAAGCTTTGAAACAACTATGGATAATGTGAACGAAGTAATGTATAAGGTCGGTTATACTGATTCAAAGGCCTTTAGGATAATGTTCAGGAAATGCACTGGTTTATCTCCTTTAGAATACCGAAGTAAATATAATCGAGAGGCAATAGCGATATAGTTTTAAGCTAACTGTTTTCTTGTTAGTTTTGTAACGTTTATGACCCATTTAGAAGATGTTTATTTAGAAGCTGAAGAGTGTATCCGTAACGAAAACTACCTTCACGCCAAGCAATTGCTTGAATCAATCATTATGGAAGAGCCAGACTTTGTGCCTGCACATAATTCATTGGGCTGGATTTATAAATCTCAGTTAGATGATTATCATCGGGCAGAAAACCACTTCGTGAGGGCTTTAAAGACGGACAAAAACTATCCACACACCTACAATAACCTTTTTAAGTTATATACAGACCTGGAGCAATGGGAAAAAATTAAATCCCTGGCAAAAAAAGCAATCCAGGTTCCATTGGTTGACAAAGCTTTAGTTTATTACAGGTTAGGCATTGCCGAAGAATTCCAGATGAATTTTGAGGAAGCAATACTTTACTATAAAAAAGCTATCCAACGCTGCCTTAACTTTGAAAATATCGAAAGTTATAAGAAGGCTATAGCCAATTGCGAGTATAAGCAAACTATAAATTTTCCGCTTTTATAATAAATAGCCTTAGTATGGCGCAGTACCCAATGTCGTTAAGTTAAGGATTTCAAAGGTGCTGGTGGGGACACCAGCACCGGAGTTCGCCGCGGCTGGTGTCCCCACCAACCGCTTAACTTAAATAAATAGCCTTAGCATGGCGCAGTACCATTTACCAGCAAACTGCGTTATAGTGTACCTTTTGTATTTTAAATGCGGATGGCCGAAAAGAAACTACCTGTAAAAAGAAAGCCCCCTGTAAAAAGGAAAAACACGGCAAAAACGAAGAAAACAAAGATTCCTTCTGCAGTAAAGGTGGGGGCCGCTTTTGTGCTCTTAATATTACTTTCACCCTTGTATTATGGATATGTGCTCAAATCGTTCACTTCTACCTGGCGCTGGATTAGAGACATTGGACAAGACCCCAACTATCGTACCTATGATGATTTTAGTGTGCCTATTCCAGGTAAATACACGGTACATGGTGTAGATGTGTCTTATTATCAGGGAAAAATCAATTGGGAAAAAGTTAGGCAAATGCAGGGAGACGATGTTCGCATAAAATTTGCGTTCATTAAAGCTACAGAAGGATTGCTTACCGTTGATCCATATTTTCAGCGGAATTGGCGGGAAGCTCCCAAAGCGGGTATTGTTTGTGGTGCCTACCATTTTTTGCGTCCGCAAAAAAGCGGGAAATGGCAGGCTGTTTTTTTCTTACAAAACGTAAATTTCGAAAAAGGCGATTTGCCTCCAGTTGTGGATGTGGAAGAACTTAATGATGTTTCGCCCGCCAAGATGCGCACCGAGTTACTGGCATTTATTCAGTATGTGGAGAAAAAAACTACAGTTAAGCCGATTATTTATACCAACCTCATGTTCTATAAAGATTACTTAGAGGGCTATTTTGATGATTATAAGCTTTGGCTGGCGCATTATTATCAGCCCAAATTGAGAGTGGGCAATAAAACCAACTGGCAGTTTTGGCAGCATACAGATAAGGCCACGGTGGAAGGCATTAATCATGTAGTTGATATGAATATTTTTAAAGGCGATAGCCTGGCGTTTGAAAAGATGCTTATTGATTAACGTTGCAGTTCGTACAAAGCATAAACATTTCAGAATATTTATACGTAATATAAGCTGGTTAGCTGTTGTTATTGTAAAGTCCTAACAAAACTTAGATGCCTGGTAAATTTACCCCAATTAAAGTTTCCCGAAATTTGATGCGCCTGATTTTACTTCAGGTACTACTAATATGTGTATTATGTGGGATTGCAATCACAAGCCAGGCCCAGGAACCGGAAGTGAAGTTTAATCGCAAGACCTCCCGAAATGGCCTTTCTCAAAGCTTTATACGCAATATCACTAAAGACCATAAGGGTTTTGTTTGGATTGGGACTTCGGACGGCCTGAATAAATACGACGGCTATACTTTTAAAGTGTACAGAAGCAATCCAAGAGTAAAAGGAAGCCTGAGTACCAGTGTAATTATAACATCTTATGTAGACAGGCAGGGAGTTCTGTATGTTGGCACCGATAACGGTGGCCTGAATATCTACAACGCAGAGCAAGACACTTTCACTGTCTTTATGCACAATCCCAAGGACCCAACCAGCATCAATTCAAATCGAATAACCAGTTTTTTTGAATCAAAGGATGGAACCTTTTATATAGGTACAGAAGATGGGGGGCTTGAGATTTTTGACCGGAAGGCCCGCAAGTTTAAAAGAGCCTTTAAAATTGGTGGAAAGCAGGGCCTGATCAGTCATGTTATACGGTCAATAAATGAAGATAAAGAAGGCAATTTATGGGTAGGTACAGAGAATGGTATCACTGTTGTTAGTAAAGACAGAAAACGTTTTACCAGTTATATAAAAGGTAATACACTCAATACGTTAAGTGCAAATGCGGTACGTACCATATTTGTAGACAGTAAAAACACTGTGTGGATAGGTACAGCCTTTGGAGGTTTGTGCCGGTTTAATCGGGCTTCGAATGACTTTACTACTTATAAGCATGAAACAGCCAACCCTTACAGCTTGCTGGGCGATTACGTTCCGAAAATGTGCGAAGACCTTAATGGA
>Ga0307408_100000571_pt1 | contig 31759 bp, 33 predicted proteins | sample 322Cmetagenome_FD_202116 | JGI IMG/M metagenome (GOLD analysis project Ga0307408, IMG submission 202116) | Maize rhizosphere microbial communities from greenhouse at UC Davis, California, United States - 322HYB-C-3 | ecosystem: Host-associated > Plants > Roots > Rhizosphere > Soil | place...
TTATACATTAAAATTCATAATAATTTCTTTTTTTCTAGTGATAATCAAAAAGTTAATTATTTAAATGATGTAAGAAGTATTATGATAACTATATATATAAACGGTATAAAGTTAAAAGTAAATAAAAATTTAACAGTATTACAAGTTTGTAATAATTTAAAAATAGAAATACCTAAATTTTGTTTTCAAGAAAATTTACAAATTGCTGGTAATTGTAGAATGTGTTTAGTTGAAATTGAAAATTCACCAAAACCTGTTGCTTCTTGTGCTATGCCTGTAATGAATAATATGAGAATTTTTACTGATACACCGTTAGTACAAAAAGCAAGAGAAAGTGTTTTAGAATTTTTATTAATAAATCATCCATTAGATTGTCCAATATGTGATCAAGCTTCAGAATGTGATTTACAGGATCAAACATTAATATTTGGTTCGGATAGAAGTCGTTTTTTTTTTAAAAAAAGGGTTGTAGAAGATAAATATTGTGGTCCTTTTATTAAAACAATAATGACTCGATGTATACATTGTACACGTTGTGTTCGTTTTGCAAATGAAATTTGTGGTATTGATAATTTAGGTACAACAGGTCGAGGTAATAAAACAGAAATAAATTTTTATTATCAAAATATATTTTATTCTGAATTTTCAGGTAATTTAATAGATTTATGTCCAGTTGGTGCTTTAACTTCAAAAGCTTTTACTTTTAAAGCTCGTTCATGGGAATTAAAAAAAAAAGAGGGTATTGATATTTTAGATGGTATAGGTAGTAATATTAAAGTGGACATTTTTAATAATGAAATTGTTCGTATTTTACCTAAAACTAATTTTAATATTAATAAAGAATGGATTTCTAATAAAACTAGATTTTTTTTTGATAGTTTAAAATATCAACGTATAAAATATCCTTTATTAAAAGATAAAAATAATAAATTTAAAAAAATATCATGGTCTAAAGCTTTAAATGTATTAAATCAAAAATTTAATAAAGAAGATGGTTCTAGTATTAAAGCTATAGTAGGTAATTTAATTGAATTAGAATCATTATTTTTATTAAAAAAAAATTTAAACAAATTAGGAATTTCAAATATATTATTTGAAGAACATTTAAAAAAAGTAAAAATAAATTCGGACATAACTAATAATTTTTTATTTAATAACTCTTTAAAATCAATTGAAAATAGCGATTTATGTTTAATTATTAATAGTAATATTAGAGAAGAAGGTCCTATATTAAATATACATTTAATTAATCGTATAAAAAAAGGAAATTTTGAAGTTGGTTACATAGGTCATAATAATAATTTTACTTTTCCTATAAACAAATTGGGTCTAACAAATCATGTTTTAATAGATATACTTCTAGGAAAACATAGTTTTTGTAAAAAATTAAAAAAAGCTAAAAATCCTATAATAATTTTCGGTGAAAATTTATTAAATCAAAAAAATAATTATTTTTTAATTTCTAAATTTAAAAATTTAAAAATATTTAATAATAATAATATTAATTTTTTTAATTCTAAAACCGGTTTTATTAATTTCTTAGAAATAAATTTTAATAATTCACAATTAAATGTAGATATAAATAAATCTAATATTTATTATTTATTAAATACAAATCTAAAAAATAATTTTAAAAAAAAAAAAAAAGCTTTTTATATTTATCAAGGACATCATTTTACTGAAGATGCTCAAAATTCAAATTTAATATTACCTGGTTTAACTTTTTTAGAAAAAAAAGGTACATATTTAAATATTGAAGGTTTTATTCAACAAAATGATCAATTTTTAAATTTAAATAGTGAGCAAAGAAAAGATTCTATTATTTTTAAATATTTATATAAATATTTAATAAATAAAAATCAATTGAAAGAAAAAAATTTATTTTTAATTTTTAAAGAGGTTTTACCTTATTTATCAAAAAAAAAATTAAAAATTATTGATCCTATTTCAGAAAATAAAAAAATTACAAATATAAATGTAAATTTTTTAAGTTCTTTAATAAAAAATTATTATTATAGTAATATTTTAGAACAGTATTCTAAAATATTAATTAATTCTAAAAAATTAATAAAAAATAATAATAATTTTAACTAAAATTATATATATATATATAAACTAAATTAATTATGATATACACATTTTTAAAAATTTTAATTTTAATTCTACCTCTATTAATTGCTATTGCTTATCTTACTTTGGCAGAACGTAAGATACTATCTTCTATTCAAAGAAGAAAAGGTCCAAATGTTGTAGGTGTTTTTGGTTTGTTACAACCTTTAGCCGATGGTTTAAAACTTTTTGTTAAAGAATTCATTATACCTAGTAATGCGGACACATTTTTATTCATTTTAGCACCTATTTTAACTTTTTTTTTAAGTATGTTAAGTTGGGTTGTAATACCTTTTGGTTCTAGTATGTATTATACTGAATTAAATATAGGTATTTTATATTTATTAGCTATATCTTCTTTAGGTGTTTATGGTATCATTATTGCAGGTTGGTCTAGTAACTCTAAATATTCTTTTTTAGGTGCTTTAAGATCAGCAGCACAAATGGTTTCATATGAATTAACTATAGGTTTTTCTATATTATCAGTTATAGTATGTGCTAAATCTTTAAATTTAATTGGAATAGTATTAGCTCAAAAAACAATTTGGTACTGTATACCATTGTTTCCAATTTTTTTAATTTTTTTTATTTCTTGCTTAGCTGAAACAAATAGACATCCATTTGATTTGCCTGAAGCTGAAGCTGAATTAGTTTCTGGTTATAATGTTGAATATTCTGCTATGGGTTTTGCTTTATTTTTTTTAGGTGAATATGCTAATATGCTTTTAATGAGTAGTTTAACAAGTATACTTTTTTTAGGGGGTTGGTTAGCACCATTTCCTTTTAATATAAGTTTTTTAGATATTTTACCAGGTTCATTCTGGATGAGTTTAAAAATTTGTTTTTTTATAATACTTTTTGTAGTAGCAAGAGCTATTTTACCTAGATATAGATATGACCAGTTAATGAGATTAGGTTGGAAAGTATTATTACCTTTTTCTATTAGTTGGTTTTTATATACTTCTAGTATTCTAATAAGTTTTAATTGGTTATAAATTATGAATATTTTAAATCATTTTATTGTTAATTTTTTTTTATTTTGTCTAGGCTTATTTGGTATTATTTTAAATCGACAAAATATTATAATTATTCTAATGTCTATTGAACTTTTATTGTTATCAATAAACTTTAATTTTATATACTTTTCAGTTTTCATTGATGATTTAATAGGTCAATTATTTTCTTTACTTATTTTGACAGTTGCTGCAGCCGAATCAGCTATTGGTTTAGCTATTATGATTGTTTTTTTCAAAATATATGGAGATATTTCTATATATAAAATTAATTTATTATCTTTATAAATTAATTTTATATATTTTCATGCACTTTTCCTTTAAGTCGAGAGGCAAAAACACGAGTTCAATTCTCGTAAAGGGTATAAAAAAATATAAAAATATGATAATTTAATAACCATTTTTTTAATGACTATTGAATTATCATATATTCTTGAATCAAATATTAAAAAATATATAGATGAAAAAAATTTACAAGAAACAGGTATTGTTTTATTAATGAGTAATGGTAACACTAGATGTTATGATTTAACAAAAAGGGGAGAAGGGGCATTAATTGAATTTTATAAAAGCTTATGTTGTTAATAATAATAATGGTAATATTTTTATTTTGTTTAACAAAAATTTTAAATAAAAATAAATTTTTATTAGAAAAAAATAATAGTAGTTTGTTATATTTTTTGATTGAAATTGAATTTTATTTTTCCTTTTAAAAATTTTGCAGATATTTTTATTTTTTTCTATTTTAACAATTATTTTATCATTAATTTTTGATTTTTTAAATATTTTATCTTATTTTCTAAAAAATTACTTAATTGTTGAAAATCAATGTGCAGGAATTCAAAAATTAATTAAAATAGAGTATGAAAGTTCAAAGGTTTATTATAATTTTCACCAAGAAAATAAAATTCAAATTGATAAAAATAAAAACTATATTTATTTATTTAATAGGTAGGTACATAAATAATAAGAATATTATAGATTTATCCGTCTTTAATATCCCTTACATTAAAGGTGTAAATAGTGTATATCAAAATCCGGATAATATTTTTAAAATATTAAATCAAATCCAGGTAGATATATTATTAATGTGTACTTTAAATGATCAAATTATTGATAGTTTATTAGCTATAAGTAAAGATTTTGATGAAAAGTTTATATCTTTACTTAATGATTTAAGTTTGGGAAACTCGTATAAAATGACTAGTATAATTAGGGTACCCTGTTTTTAGTGAATTAACTAATCCAACAATAATCAAAGCTATTTTAAAATACCAATTGAATTATCGACTTTGATTCTCGATTTTTTTCCAAATAAAATATCAACAAATTTTGATTTTGGTATTTTAATTTCTGATGAAAAATATAATATTTTTTATAATTATTGTTTTACAATAACTAAATTCTATATGTTTTTAAAAAATCAAAATTTTAAAATAGAAAATTCTATAAATTTTTTAAATACAAATGTATTAACCTCAGATAATATTAATTTTATAACTAATTTTCTAGATTTAACATTAACTAAAGAACCTGAAATTAATAGTACAGAATCACAACAGGTTTTAGATAGTTTTTTATTAAATAATTTATTAAATTCAAAAAATGATTCTATTTCTTATACTAAATTAAAAAATTATTTTAATACTGAGAAAAAATTATTATTTCAAAATAAACCTAAATTAAAAGATTTATATAATAATCTAGATCATATTTTTTTGAATAATACTTTAAGGGATAATACTAATACTATAAAAGATATTTTAATTCAAACTAAAGATTTAACAATTAATTTTAATAAATTAGATAGATTAGTTATAGATCTGGATCCAGTAAATGCTGTTTTTTTTAATAAAAAGGTTTTAAATAGAATTGATAAAGCAAGGAATTTACAGGAACTGACAAAAAAAGATTATTTTTAAAAATTTGATTTTTAAAATCAAAAAAAAATAAATAAAAAATATATTTTTTTAGAAATAAGAATAAATATATTTTATTTTTTTTTTATTTACTTTTGCATATATTAAAATTTAAAATTAAATTGAATCAAAATATGATGACCAATTATAAAAATCAAATTGCTTTTTTAGACATGGCTGAACCATGGCAACTAGGATTTCAAGATCCTGCAACTCCAGTAATGGAAGGTATTATTAACTTTCATCATGATTTAATGTTTTTCCTAATTATTGTAACTGTTTTTGTTTGTTGGATGTTATTTAGAGTTATTACATTGTTTGATGAAAAAAAAAACCCTATTCCTGCGACATTTGTACATGGAGCTACTATAGAAATTATTTGGACAACAATTCCTGCTCTAATTTTATTAACTGTAGCAGTACCATCATTTGCTTTATTATATTCTATGGATGAAATCATAGATCCTATTATTACTTTAAAAGTAATTGGTAGTCAATGGTATTGGAGTTATGAATATTCCGATAATTTAGAATTTGCTGATGAACCTTTAATTTTTGATAGTTATATGGTACAAGAAAATGATTTAGAAATAGGACAATTCAGACTTTTAGAAGTAGATAATCGTGTTGTTGTACCTACAAATAGTCATATAAGAGTATTAATAACAGCTTCAGATGTATTACATTCTTGGGCTATACCATCTTTAGGTGTTAAATTAGATGCTTGTCCAGGTCGTTTAAATCAAACTTCTATGTATATTAAAAGAGAAGGTGTTTTTTATGGTCAATGTAGTGAAATTTGTGGTATTAATCACGGTTTTATGCCTATTGTTGTAGAAGCAGTTTCTTTAGAAGATTATTTAGTTTGGTTAAAAAATAAAATTAATTTTGATTTAGACGCATAAAACCAATAAAAAATGCTTTTTAAAATACTTACATCATTTACAATAATAATATTATTATTTTCCGATATTAAAGTTATAAAAAATAAAATTGAACAATATTTTAAAAAATAAAAATCAATTGAAAAATTTAAAAACCAGTGCTTTTTAAATTATAAATTATATTGAAAGAGTAATTTCTTATTTAAAAATTTTAACTTAAACTATTATTAATTTTTATGAATTTACAAAAATTATCAAATTGGTCAACTAGATGGCTTTTTTCAACAAATCACAAAGATATAGGTACATTATATTTAATTTTTGGTGCTTTTTCAGGTGTTGTAGGCACAACATTATCTGTTTTAATTAGAATGGAATTAGCTCAACCAGGTAATCAAATTTTTATGGGAAACCATCAACTATATAATGTGGTTGTAACTGCTCATGCTTTTATTATGATTTTTTTCATGGTAATGCCTGTTTTAATAGGAGGTTTTGGTAATTGGTTTATACCTTTAATGATTGGTGCTCCAGATATGGCTTTTCCTAGAATGAATAATATAAGTTTTTGGTTATTACCACCATCATTATTATTATTAGTATCTTCAGCTATTGTTGAATCAGGTGCAGGTACCGGTTGGACAGTATATCCTCCATTATCAAGCGTACAAGCACACTCTGGACCCTCAGTAGATTTAGCAATTTTTAGTTTACATTTATCAGGTATTTCATCATTATTAGGTGCTATTAATTTTTTATCAACAATTTATAATATGAGAGCTCCAGGTTTAAGTTTTCATAGATTACCTTTATTTGTATGGTCTGTATTTATAACAGCTTTTCTTTTATTATTAACTTTACCTGTATTAGCAGGTGCTATTACAATGTTATTAACAGATAGAAACTTAAATACTTCTTTTTATGATCCTTCGGGAGGAGGTGATCCAGTTTTATATCAACATTTATTTTGGTTTTTTGGACATCCTGAAGTTTATATTTTAATTTTACCTGCTTTTGGTATAATTAGTCATGTTACAGCAACATATTCAAAAAAAAACGTATTCGGTTATTTAGGTATGGTTTATGCTATGCTTTCTATTGGTTTATTAGGTTCAATTGTTTGGGCTCACCATATGTTTACAGTAGGTTTAGATGTAGATACTAGAGCTTACTTCTCAGCAGCTACAATGATTATTGCAGTACCAACAGGTATTAAAATTTTTAGTTGGTTAGCTACTATGTGGGGAGGATCTTTAAAATTTGAAACTCCAATGTTATTTACATTAGGTTTTTTATTATTATTCGTAATAGGTGGTGTAACAGGTGTAATTATGTCTACTTCAGGTATTGATATAGCAATTCATGATACCTATTATATTGTAGGTCATTTTCATTATGTTTTATCTATGGGTGCAGTATTTGGTATTTTTGCTGGTTTTTATTATTGGATTGGTAAAATTACAGGTCGTCAATATCCTGAAATATTAGGTCAAATTCATTTTTGGTTATTTTTTATTGGTGTAAATATAACCTTTTTTCCAATGCATTTCTTAGGATTAGCTGGTATGCCTAGAAGAATTCCTGATTTTCCGGATGCTTATAGCGGTTGGAATGCAATAGCTTCTTTCGGTTCATATATATCATTTTTTTCAGCTCTTTTATTTTTTTATGTTGTTTATGTAACATTAGTTCAAGGTAAAAAAATTGAAAATGAAAAAAATCATTAAATTAATTTTATAATTATTATATTTTTAATACCTAACTTAATATAAAATTAATAATTAAAAATTCTAGAATTGAATTTATATATATTTATATTTAATATAATTAAATTAATCAAACAAAAATAATATAATTTTTTTATAAATTTTTATTAATATAATATATTATTATAGATAAAAATTTATAAATTAAATAATGAGGAAATAATTTAATTGGTAAAATGTGGGCCTCCAAATCCCTTTTTGCGGGTTCAAGTCCTGCTTTCCTTGTTTTAATTTTTAATTACATTATATTTTTTGCTTTTTAAATATTATATTAATAAATACAGGAGTCCTTTAAAAATATATATCTATATATTTAAGATATATATTTTTTATTTATAATTTTATTCTTTTATTAAAAAGCAAATAAAATTAAGAAAGCGATCATTAAACAGAATAAAGCGATAGATTCAGTTAAAGCAAATCCTAAAATTGCTGTTCTTGTTAAATCTTGTTGTAAAGATGGATTTCTAGAAATACCTAATACTAAAGAACTAAATACTGAACCAATACCAATACCTGCGCCAGCTAATCCTATTGTAGCTAAACCAGCACCTATAAATTTTGCAGATTGTAATAACATAATATATTTATTATTTAAAAATATATAAAAATTAAAAATTTTTATATTTAATTTTTTTCTATTTTAATTAAAATAGAAAAATTAAATGAAAGTACTCTGAAACAATAAAATCTATATAACTATTTTTTTATTTATAAGATAATAAAAATAAAATATAATATTTTTATTATTAAATTAATATATACTATAAAAATTATATTTTATTAATATATCATATTTATTATCAATTACTTTTACAAAACTTAATAATAAAAATAATAAAAATAATACTGTAAAATCAAAAGGTAATATTAATGAAAAAAATAATATATTTATTAAAAATATTGTACTAATTAATATTAATAAAGAATAATGGTATATATAACCAGTTTGTAATAATACGATTTGTTGACTTAAAAAAGAAAAAATTGTAACTAAACCGTAAGGTCCAAACATTTCAATTAATCCTTTATCTATCATTTTATATGAATAATTATAACCTATTTTTAACATATGTTGATTTATAAATTCATAATAGATTTTATCAAAGTACCATTTTCTATTTAAAAAATTATAAAAATATAAACCTGTATTTGAAATTTTTAATTCATATAAAAATCTAAATTTAAAAAAATATAAATAAAAAGCACTAAATAAACCACTGAAACTAAAAATAACAGGTAATAATTTAATATAAGAAGGTAAAAATTCAGCATCAATCATTTGATTATTAATTGGAAGAATAAAAATAGCATTATTCCAAAAATCGGTACCTAAACCTACAAACATATCTCTAGTTAAATAACCTACAAAAATACTACCAAAAGCTAATATACCTAAAGGAATACCCATTTCTAAAGGTACATCATGTGCATCTTTGATTACATTTTTATATGCATTTGTTTCACTCAAAAAAGCAAAGAAAAGTAATCTAGTTGAATAGAAAGCTGTAAAAAAAGCACCGATAGTTCCTAACCAATAAGCAAAATGCCCTGTTTCACTAAAACTCGCAAAAGATATTTCTAAAATAAGATCTTTTGAATAAAAACCTGTTAAAAAGGGAAAACCCATTAATGAAAGAGAACCTATTAAAAACATTATATAAGTAAAAGGTAAAATTCTTCTTAATCCACCCATTTTTCTAATATCTTGTTCATCACCCATAGCATGTATAACTGCACCTGAACATAAGAATAATAAGGCTTTAAAATAAGCATGATTTGATAAATGAAAAATAGCGACTGGGTAATTAGATAAACCACAAGCAAAAAACATATAACCTAATTGACTACATGTTGAATATGCTACTATTTTTTTAAAATCATTTTGAACTAAACCCACTGTACTTGCAAAAAAAGCTGTTGAAGCTCCTATTACAGTTACAACTTTTAATGAAAAAACAGAATATTCAAAAATAGGTGAACAACGAGCTGTTAAATAAACACCAGCTGTTACCATGGTTGCAGCATGAATTAAAGCTGAAACAGGTGTAGGTCCTTCCATAGCATCAGGTAGCCATAAATGTAAAAAAATTTGAGCTGATTTACCCATGGCACCAATAAAAAGTAAAATACAAATTACATCAATAATATTCAAACTATAGTTGAAAAAAATAAAATGAAAATTTTCTACAATAGATATAACAGCAAAAGTACTGAAATATTCAATAGTTCTTATATTATAAAAAATAGTTAAAACACCTAATAATAAAATTAAATCACTAATTCTATTTACTAACATAGCTTTAATCGCTGCTTTATTAGCTTGTAATCTTGTAAACCAAAAATTAATTAATAAAAAAGAACAAAAACCAACACCTTCCCAGCCTACAAACATTTGTATAAAATTATCACCAGTTACTAAAATAATCATAAAAAAAGTAAATAATGATAAATAAGACATAAATCTTGAAAGATGTGGATCATTAGACATATATTGAGATGAATATAAATGTACTAATGTAGATATACTTGTTACTACAATTAACATAACCATTGTTAATGTATCAAATAAAAAACTCCAATTACAGTTGAATAAACCACTATTTATCCAAGTACTTAAATATATTAAATATTCAAATTCTGATTTAATTGAATCGTGAAAAATTATTAATGAAAATATAAAACTTAAAAATGTTGTTAGTGTAGTTATTAATACTGAACCTTTACGTCCAATATAAAAACCAAAAAATCCGGATGCAATTGATCCTAAAAAGGGTAAAAAAATTATAGATAATAACATATTATTTGAAATTGTTAGATATGGTATATAAATTAAATTAATTTTAAAAAATTAATTTAATTTTTTATTAATAATATTTGTTTAGAAAATTTTCTCTTTAGTATTCTTCTTAAATAATTAATTAAATTATATAATTTTTTTTTTACAAAATTAAATTTAAATAAATTTTTAATAATTATACGGTATATTAGAAATAACCTTTTTTGAAATATGATCGCAGTACGTATAATCAACAATATGTCTAACGCTACCAGTTATTCGAGCATTTTCATCGATATCAAAATGAGATGGTGTTAAATTAAAATCAACCATTTTTTGTCGTATAAAATCAGTATTTTCTTGCAAAGTTTTTAATTCGTTTATCAAAAAACCAGACTCTCCTTCATTTAATACCCAACTAACATCTTCTAATCTTTCAACGGCAATAGTCAAATTGGGTATAAATCCGTTTAAAGAGATATTAAAAATATCTACTGGATTGATACTCCCCTTTTCATAAAAAAACGAGCCGTTTATACCGAAGCTAAAAAATTGGGTTGTTAAAACATGAAATTCATATAATTTTTTGTGATATAAATCAAATATAATACTTGTATCAACATTTTCGATTTCATTAGCCAATTGATTTAAATTGGGTAAAAACTTAGTGCCGATATATAATCTAGGTAAACTTGGATTTAAATGTTGTGAAAAATAATCCTGGGTTAAAAAGAAATTTTTTAATAAAGTTAAACTGCTTAAATCAATATCTTGACTTATTATCTCATATGAGGGTATGATATTTATCATAATTTATTTTATATATTTTTTTTTTTTACATATTATTTTCTAGAAAGATTTTTTTTTTTTTAGTTGTTTTTCTTTCTATAACAATATATAATATATTTTTTTAATATTTTCGGGAAAAAAGGATTTGAACCTTTGGTCTCCTGTTCCCAAAACAGACGCATTGAACCAGACTATGCTATTCCCCGTAATATATTTTATTATAATAATAATGATGGTAGGATTCGAACCTACAACATTAGGATTATGATTCCCACGCTCTACCGTTAAACTACATCATTTTTATCTTATAACTTAAATAATATAAAATATTATATTTTATTATTTATAAATAACAAAAGCTAAACATATACAAGTTGTAATAATAAAAAAATTATAAATTAAAGGTTCTTTTTGAATTCTATTTTTAGCATTTTCTAAAGGAGTTAATTTAGTATCATGAGAATTAAAGGAAGGTTCTATGGGCTCATAAAAAGAATCCGTTAAATCTATGTTTATACTATCGCTAAAAATTATATCATATAAATTAGCATAAAAAAGATTAAAACCTAATGTTATTAATATTAAATTTAAAGTTGTTGTTATTATTATATATTTTTTTTTATAATAAAATTGCAATGATAATAAAAATAATGTAGAGTTTTTCCAAGTAACAAAAAAGATATATTTCTTTAAAAAATAATTTGTGAACATGCGGAAAACTTTTATATTTTTATAATTAATGAAGTTTATGCAATCTACTACTACAGAGTAAATAAATAAGAGTGTAATTAAAATCATAGAAAATTTTTTTAGGTCGAAGTGGGATTCGAACCCACGAGTTATGACGATAACTGATAGTTTAGCAAACTACTGCCTTAAACCTGGCTTGGCTATTCGACCTCTATAACAAATATTTTATTTTAAAATATATATATATATATATATGATTTATATAAAACTTCTTTGATAGGACTCGAACCTACAACCTAATGGTTAACAGCCATTTGCTCTACCGTTGAGCTACAAAGAAAGGGTTGTTTTTATTAATATTTATTTATAAATTTTTTAATAATTTAAAACTAATTGTTCTAAATTTTATTTAATGTTGATTATATTTTTTTTTTGTTATAATTATAATATTATAATAATAAATAATTTAATTTAGATATTAATATAATTTTATATAAAATCTGAAACTTTTAGTATTTTTAAGCTGAATATTTTACAATACTTGCACTTAAAACCTATCAATGTAATAGTCTTTTACAGTTTTCATTTGAAAAAATTTTAAGAATGGCTTCTTACTTAGATGCTTTCAGTAATTATCCAAAATAAATTTAGCTACTCGGCGATGCTTTAAAACAACCGATACACCAGAGATTTACCCTTCTCGGTCCTCTCGTACTAGAGTTAGATTCTTTCATTTTTCAGGTTATCTATAGAAGATAGGAACCAAACTGTCTCACGACGTTCTAAACCCAACTCACGTACCACTTTAATCGGCGAACAGCCGAACCCTTGGAACCTTCTTCAGCTCCAGGATGTGATGAGTCGACATCGAGGTGCCAAACGACTCCGTCGATAGGAGCTCTTAGGAGTCATCAGCCTGTTATCCCCGGAGTACCTTTTATCCGTTGAGCGATAATCTTTCCACAAAGAATTATCGGATCACTATGACCGACTTTCGTCCCTGTTTGATATGTCTATCTTACAGTCAAGCAAGCTTTTACCATTGCGCTCTACAATTGATATTAAAATCCAATTTGAGCTTACCTTTGTACACCTCCGTTACTCTTTAGGAGGTGACCGCCCCAGTCAAACTACCAACCATACACTGTCTATTTTTCAATATTAGTTATTTATTTTAATAAGAGTGGTATTTCAATGTTATCTAAACAATTCACTAGCGTGAAGGTATCAACGATTACCACTTATGCTACACATATTAGATAAAATAACAATATAAAGATGTAGTAAAGGTTCACGGGGTCTTTCCGTCTAACTACAGAAAATCCGCATCTTCACGGATAATTCAAATTCACTGAGTCTATATTGGAGACAGCGGGGATGTCGTTACACCATTCATGCAGGTCGGAACTTACCCGACAAGGAATTTCGCTACCTTAGGACCGTCAGAGTTACGGCCGCCGTTTACTGGGACTTCCATTCAATGCGTAAACATCTCCTATTAATCTTCCAGCACCGGGCAGGTGTCAGACCCTATACATCATGTTACCATTTAGCAGAGTCCTAAGTTTTTATTAAACAGTCGCAACCCCCTATTCTGTGCCACCTTTTTATTATATATTATGTATCAAAAAGTACTTAGATTTTTACACGTTATGCGGTTTTTCTCCGCCTACTATCTGCTCCCAGAGGTAATGTTCTTTTTTCCTTTTTTATTATGCTTAATTTTAAAATATAATAAAAGGTCCTCTTTATCCCGAAGTTACAGAGTCATTTTGCCGAGTTCCTTCAATATAGTTCTCTCATTCACCTTAGTCTACTCGACCTATCCACCTGTGTCGGTTTAGGGTACGGTTTATTAATTAAAAAAGCTCTTTCCTGAAAAAGTTTAAATTTAAACTTTTTGTCACTTTTTTTAAAAAATTTAATTTAAAAATTATCCCATCAAAATTTGCTTTCGTCAAATCTTTCTTAGGGGCCGTTTCACTCTATGAAATACATCTTAACATAGAAACCCTTGGATTTACGGTGATAATGATTTTAATCATTATTTTTTGTTACTAATGCCAGCATTTTCTTTTCTGATATCTTCAACATATTTTACAACACATCTTTTTCAACATACAGAATGTTCCGCTACCGTTTTATTTAAAAATAAAACTTGCCACTTCGGTAAATTTCTTAAGTCTCGATACATTTTAGGCGCAAGAAAACTAGACCAATGAGCTATTACGCTTTCTTTAAAGGATGGCTGCTTCCAAGCCTACCTACTGGTTGTAATCATTTTCTCACTTCCTTTTTCACTTAGAATATTATTTAGAGACCTTAGTGATCAATCTGGGCTGTTTCCCTCTTGACAAAAGACCTTAGCGCCTAATGTCTGTCTATTTAAATTACTTTTTTTCGTATTCGGAGTTTCTAAGAGTTCAGTAAGTTTTTACGCCCCCTAGCTCAATGAGTGCTCTACCCCAAAAAAAGATTTTAAATGCTCTACTTCAATAGATTTCGCGGAAAACCAGCTATCTCCGAGTTTGATTAGCCTTTCACTCCTAACCACAAATCATCTCCATATTTTGCCACATATGTGAGTTCGATCCTCCAAATAGTTTTACCTATTTTTCAATCTGTTCATGGTTAGATCACTCGGTTTCGGGTCTTATTTTTATAACTTTTATGCATTTTAAAACTTGATTTATCTACGCCTACTTTAAAAAAATTAAGCTTGCTATAAAAATAAACTTGCTGGCCCATTATGCAAAAGGTACACTGTCACTTCAATAAGAAGTTCCAATTGATTATTAACATTAAGTTTCAGAATTATTTCAAACTCTCTAGTTCTTTTTCACCTTTCCTTTACAGTACTTGTCCACTATCGGTCATTAATTCTTAAAGGTTTTGAGGGTGGTTCCCCAATATTCAAGAAAGATTACACATATCTCTCTTTACTATTATAAAAATATATATTTATCGACAGGACTTTAACCTTTTTTAGTAAATTTTTTAAAATTTTTGAAATAATATATGATCATTTTTATAAAACCTATGTCCGCGTTCGCTCGTCACTACTAACAGATTCTCGTTTGATTTTTTGAACAGTTACTTAGATATTTCAATTCACTGCTTTTTAAATTTTCACAAAAAAAAAGTTTTCTTTAGGAAATCTATATTTCAAAATATATTTATATTTAATATAGCTTTTCGCATTTTTACGTCCTAAAAATAAAATTAATGCCAAGGCATCCACTTAATGCTTTTATTGTTATACTTAAACCATATAAATAATTTAAAATTTTATTTTTTTTTTAAATATTCATTTACTAATTTTAAATTTAAATAAAATGGATACATAATTTCATTAAATCTAGGTCTTTTTAAAAAAATACCTTTTTTTAATTTTTTAGTTTTATATAAATAATATTTTTGATTATTTAATATTTCATTTTTTATTTCATTTTTTTCTTTAATATTTTTAAGATATCGAGAATTTTTTTTTCTATAAAAAAATTTTTTATTATTTTTAAAATAATTTCTTTGTTTTTTTTGCATTGATTAAATAATACTAACTATATCACCTTTTTTTAATAAGAAATTTGGTCTACTAACAACTTTACCGTTAATTTTAATTTTTCTATGATTAATTAATTGTTTAGCTTGAAAAATTGTCCTAGCTAACCGGAATCTCAATACATTAATATCTAAACGACTTTCTAAAGTTATAACAAATTTTTTAAAAGTATTTATTTTATTATCTTTTTTTGAAAGTTTTTTAAATAATTTTTTTAATTGATACTCAGGTAAACAACCATAAAAATTTTTAAATTGTTGTTTTTCAAACAATCTTTTTTGAAAAAATCTATTTCTTTTTTCAGGTTTAATTTCTTTTCGATATCTTAATTTTTTTTTAAATAAATTCCATTTTTTTTTTTTTAATTTTTTTATTTTCAAATAAGCATGAGGATTTTTGTTATTTTGAAAACAAATCTTATTTCTAGGTTTTAATTTATTCATATATATATTATTAAAAGATTTTTCTAAATAAATACATTAAAGTATATATTGATTTAATATTTTTAGTATTACTTACAATAGGATAACTAATTTCTTTTAAATTTTTACTAGTATCGATAAAAGAAATTATAGGAATATTTAAAATTGATAATTCTTGATTTAAAAATTTTTCATCAATTGAACTTTTTATAATTAATATTAATTTTATTTCATTTTTATTTAATAAAAAATTAATATTTTCACTAATACTATTTTTATTTATTTTATTAGTAATAAAACCATTAACCCATTCCTCATTAAAAAATAAAATATTTTCATTTTTTTTAAAAAATTTTTTATTTAATAAAAATTGAATATCATCAGCATTTCCTATTATCAAAATTTTTTCTTTTTTAGTTAAAATACATTTTAAAACTTTAAAAATACGCTTTAAATAAAAAGAAACATTTTTTATATTAATTATTGTATAATTATGTCTTATACCATAAATAAAAGGTATAACCTCTTTATTAGTATTTTTTAAAGATTCACCATAAATATTTTTTGATTTAAATAATAAATTTAATAAAATATTATTATCATTATTTTTTTTTTTTATCATATTTAATTATTTTTTACTTTTCTTTCCTTCTTTTTTAAGAATCTTTTCATTTTTCAATAAAAGACCTTTTCCTTTATAAGGTTCAGGTTTTTTAAAATTTTTTATATAATGAACAAATTGAGTTAAATGTATAAAATCAATACTGTTAAAAATCAAAGTATTTGATTGATTTATAATTTTAATATTTTTAGGAATAATTATATTTATATTATGACTATATCCTAATTTTAATATTAAATTATCATTTTCAATAAAAGATTTAAAACCTATTCCTTTTAATATTAAGTTTAATTTAAAACCTTGTAAAACACCTTTTATCTTAATTTTTATTAATTTATTATATAAATTTAAAATACTTTTTTTATTTTTTTGTAAATTAATTATCAATATTAATTGATTTTTTTTTAAAAAAAAGAAGGTCTCATTTGTAAAATTTAAAACTAATTTCCCTAAAAAACCCTCAAAATAAATATTTTGATTATTTATTTTTATTTTAATATTTTTAGGAATTTTAATAATTTTATCTATAAAGAAAATTTGGATATTTCCTAAAGAACTTCTTAAAAAAATTTTATTTTTTATTTCAATATTTTTTTTTAATAATTTAATCATAATTTTAAAATATTTTACAAATTAGTTCACCACCAACATTTAATTTTTTAGCCTCTAAATCTGTTAATATACCTAAAGGTGTTGATAAGATATAAAAACCTTGTTTTTTAATATATAAATCTTTATTTTTTATATATAAACGTTTTCCTGGTTTTGATTCACGTTTTATCCCATTAATAACGGATTTATTATTTTTATATTTTAAATATATTTCAATTTGATTTTTTGAATTTATTTTATAAGTTTTAATAAAACCTTCATCAACTAATATATTTAATACATTTATAGATTGTTTTGAATTTTGTTGTATTATTTTAGTTTTTTTAGATAAAAAACCATTTTTAATTTTTGAAAATAAATTTGAAAGAGTATCAGTAATAATCATAAATTATATATTTACCAACTATATTTAGAAACACCGGGTAAAAAACCTTCTGATGCTAATTTTCTTAACTGTATTCTAGATATTTTAAATAAACGATAAATACTTTTTGAACGTCCAGTTAAAACACATAAATTTTTAATACGTGTTATTGATGAATTGCTATTAAAAAAAAACCATTTTTGATAAAGTTTCCATCTTAAATCTTTTTCAATATTTAAATTTTTTGAAATAATTTTTAAAATTAATCTTTTTTTTTCGAAATCTTTAAATGTATATCTTTGTTTTATATTTTTTTTTATTTTTTTTTGCATAATTTTTTATATAATAATAAAAATGGAGATAATCGGACTCGAACCGATAACCATATATTTGCAAAACATATATTCTAACCTACTTGAAATATACCCCCAATTAAGAAATAAGTGTATTGGGATTCGAACCCAAGACCATCGGATTAAAAGTCCGGTGCTCTACCTACTGAGCTATACACTTATTAAAATTTAATTAAATATTGATAAATACTTTTTTGAATAATAAAAATTTTTTGTTTAAAAAAAGATTTATTTTTTTTTTTAATAAATTATTTATTAACGGTGTTTCAATTACTTTTTTATCTTCATTTAATTTATATATAGTTAATTTTTTAACTAAAAAAGATTCAAAACTTGAACAAAAAGTTTTATATGAATTATTAAAAAAAAAAATTATATTATTTTTTTCAAAATTAATTTGATTTTTTTTATTATTATTAACTATTATTTTTTTTTTTCTAAATTTTAAATTGTAACAAACTTTTGGTAAAAAAAAATAAGTAATAAAAAAATAAAAATTTATAAAAAAAAAAAGAAACCATGAAACTTGATTAAAAAATGAAAATTGATCAAATTGTGGCATAATTATTTTATTTTATTTTGTTTTGTTTTTACATATCCTTTTCTAGAAAGATTTTTTTTTTTTAGTTGTTTTTTTCTTTCTTGAAGCATTCTTTTTTTTTGATTTTTTATTCGTAGATATTTTATAATATCTTCTAAATAAGCAATACGTGAGAAAAAAATTTTTTTTTTATTTTTTTCTATTTTAAAATTTAAATATCTTAACTTATAAGATAAAATAATTCGATTAATTCTTTTATTTCTGTGATAAAAAAAGAAATTTTTATGTTTAATTTTTTTTTTATAATTATTTTTAAAAATTTTTTTTTTTTTATTATAATATTTACTATGAATTTTTTTTTTATAATTATTTTTAATAAAATTCTTTTTTTTATTATAATATCTACCATAAAAATTATTTTTATTACTAATAGAATTATTCAAATTAATAGGTTTCATTGAAAAAGTTGCACCTAAAAAAGCAATTATTATTTTTTTATAATTACCAGTCATAACACGACCTTTAATCCTATTTTTTTTTTTTAATATATAATTAAATATTATTTTATTAAAATTATATAAAATATGATAGTTCAAATTATAATTAAATAACAATTGATTTTTATAAGAAGCTTGAATTGTATTTATATTATTAAAATCCAATACTGTTATAGGTATTTCAATATTTTCAGAATTTTCTAATTCAATGATTTTTAAATCTTTATTTTTATATAATACTTGATTTTCAAATAAAATATTTTTTAATTTAAATCTTTTTTTTTTTAAAGAATTATTTTTTAAAAAATGTTGATAATTTAGTAAATTATTAAATTTTTGTATTTTTAGTTTATTCATTTTAAAAAGTAAAATATAGGCTTAGTAGGACTTGAACCTACAACTCTACCGTTATGAGCGGTATGCTCTAACCAATTAAACTATAAGCCCGTATATGTATTATTATTTATAAATAAATTTAGTTTTAACAGGTAATTTATTAGAACCTGCTTTTAATACTTTTTTTGCATTTTCTAATGAAATACCACTTATTTCAAATAAAATTTGACCGCTTTTTACTTTAGCAACCCAAAAAGAAACAGCACCTTTACCTTTACCCATTCTATTTTCTGTAGGTTTTGCAGTAACAGGTACATCTGGAAAAACTCTTATCCATAAAAAACCTAATCTTTTCATTTTTCGAACAATAATTCTACGAGTTGCTTCTATTTGACGAGCTGTTAATCTAGCTTCTTCTAAAACTTTAATAGCATATTTACCAAATATTATTTTATTACCTTTTGATGTTTTACCTACAAGTTTACCTTTAAATTGTTTTTTATATTTTGTTCTATTTGGAAATAACATTTATTTATTTTTTTTGAAAAAAACCCAAAATTTTATACTACAAATACCTGAAGGAGTTTTAAATTCATTAAAATGATATTTTATATCATATTTTAAAGTATTTAGAGGTATTTTTCCTTTTTGATGTATTAGTTTTTTTTTTCGTTTTGAACCATTTAAACGTCCTTTAAATTGTAATCTATATCCTATAAAATTAGAAAAAATTTTAAAAAAAGCTATTAAAATATTATCAATATTTTTAATAAATTTTTTATGGGTTTTTTTTCTAGATAAAACTTGTTTTATATAATAAGATATCATATTTATATTTTTAGTATAAAAAGCATAACTAAAACTATAAATCATTTGTCTAGTATCATGATTTATTCTATTATTTTTTTTTATAAAACGAAAAATTTTTCCAATATTTTTTTTTAATAATATTATTTCTTTAAGTTTTACACTTTTTATAAAAACTTTAATTGAATGATTTTTATAAGAATAAAATGAAATTAATTGATTTATTATTTTATTAAAAAATTTTAAATTTTTTGACTGTTGATTATCATGTATATATATATATATATTTATATTTTTTGAGATTTTTATTATATTTAATTTTATTAATTTAAAATTTTTATAATTAAAAATGTTTTGAAAATATTTTCTAATTTCTAAATCAAAATGTAATAAATTAGAATATTCATTTTTTTCAACAATCCATTTTGAATGCCAATTTTCATTTTTATTTAATCGTAAACTTATTGGTATAACTTTTTGACCCATACTTTATTTTTTTTTTTTATAAATATGTTTTTTACGTGTATTTATAAATTCACCAAATTTAAAACCAATCATTTTTTCATTAATTTTAATATTTACAAAAATTTTACCATTATAAACATTAACAAAATGATCAATATATTCAGGTAGTATTGTTAAATTTTTATTATAAATTTTTATCCATTGTTTCTTTTTTAATAAATGTACTCTAAAAAAAGGACCTTTATATTTACTTCTTGACATATTTATATTTATTATTGAATAATTAATTTTTTTTTATTTTTTTTCCTTGTAGGTTGACCTTTTGTTATTCTACCTTGAGGTGTTACTGAAGGTCTACCACCGCTTGTTTTACCTTCACCTCCACCATGTGGGTGATCAACTGGATTTTTAGCTACTCCTCTAACAGAAGGTCGTCTATTCAACCATCTTGAACGTCCAGCTTTACCTATTTTTATTTTTTTATGATTTATATTAGAAACAATACCTAAAGTAGCATAACAAGTTAATAAAATTAATTTTAATTCTCCGGAACTTAATCTTATTTTTGCATATTTATTATTTATTTTTTGAATTAATTGTGCTGATGTTCCAGCACTTCGAATTAATTTTCCTTTACCGTTAGGGTATAAACTTATATTATGTATTAAACTACCTATAGGAATATTTTCTAGAGGTAAAGCATTACCTATTTTTAATTCAGCATTAAAAGAACTTTTAATGTATTGATTTAATTTTAAACCTTCAGGAGCTAATATAAAATTATTTTCTAAATCATTTTTTATATAAGCAATATTTGCAGATCTATTAGGATCATATAATATTTTAGATACATAACCTTCAATATTTTTTGATCTATTAAAACTAATTTTTCTATATAAACGTTTATGACCTCCACCGCGATGTCTCACAGTAATTCTACCTTGATTATTTCGACCATTTGCTCTTTTAAGACCTTTAGTTAATTTTTTAATTCTAAAAGTCTTACTTAAATTATTTTTTTTTAATAATAATGTTTGACGTTGTGATGGTGTTATAGGATTTATTTTTTTTTCTATCATTTTATATGGTATATAGAGAATATTTATTATGTTATATATTTTTAATAAAACTATTTCAAATTCAAAAAGTATATTATATTCATTAACTATATTATATGGTATAAATGAATATCAGTCTAAGAAAATTTGTAAAAGCGTAGGAATAAATCCTCAAATAACTGTTAACAAACTTAAAAATTATCAAGTAAATCGTTTAATTGATTATATAAATAAAAATTTAAAAATAGAACAGGTTTTAAAACAATTTAATAAAAATAAATTAAATGAGTTATTAGAAATTAAAAGTATTCGAGGTATTAGAAGAAGTGCTGGATTACCAGTTAGAGGTCAAAGAACACATACTAATGCTAAAACAGCAAAAAAATTTAAAAAAGTATTTGGTAAAAAACAAACTAAACAAGTTATAAAAGGTAAAGGTAAAAAATTTGTTAAAAAAAAAAAATAATATTACTATATGATAAAATACAAACAAAAATTTAAAAAAAAGAAAAAAAATCTTTTAATTTTAACTAATTTACATATTAAATGTACTTTTAAAAATACTATAATAAGTTTAACAAAAAATACTGGAGAAGTTTTAAAACAATGGTCTACTAAATCTTTAAAAAAGGGTAAATTTAAAAAAAATACACCTTATAATGTTCAATTAATTATTTATAAAATTAATAAATATATTCAATTAAAAAAAATAACAAAATTAAATTTATATATTAACGGTAGTGGTTTGGGTAGATTTAATTTTTTAAGAAATTTAAAAAAAAGGAAAATTAAAATACGTTATATTTTTGATAACACCCGTTTTCCTTTTAATGGTTGCAGAGAAAAAAAGAAAAAAAGACTTTAATGGATAGGTGATCGAGTGGTTTAAGGTATCAGTCTTGAAAACTGAAGTATGAACAATACCGTGGGTTCGAATCCCACTCTATCCTTTAAGCTAGAGACGGATTCGAACCGTCATTAAAGGATTTGCAGTCCTTTACATTACCTTTATGTTATCTAGCCATAATAAAATTTTAAATTATGCAAAAAAGCAAAAAACTATTTACATATAATAATAAAATTATTTTAACAAATGGATCTTCTTTAAAAATAACATCTATTAAATACTTAAAAAATTATCAAATAAATTTAAAAATATTTAGAGAAACCAAAAATGAAAAAAATTTAAATCAATTATCAAATAAAAATAAATTGAATTTTTTAAAAAAAATATCTATATAAATAAAAATAAATAAATATAGATATTTCAAATAAAAAAATAAATAAAAAAATAATAAATATTTGATTTAAGAAATCAGGTGGTGAAATGATGCTACTTATTAATATAAATTTTAAATAAAAAAATTTTCTTAAATTAATAAATATTTTAATATTAAAAATTTTATTAAAAATTATATAGAATAATAAAAAAAAATAAATAAATATTAAATATATATATAAATATGATATAAAAATAAAATTAAAATAATTATTAAATTTTGGTTCAAAATAAATATTAAATAAATATTTATTTGAAAAATTTTCATTAATATTTATAAAAAATAAAAGAATATTTGGAATAAATTTCATTAATATTATAAAAATAATAATAAAATTTAAAAATATAAATATTGAATAAAATTTAATAAATTTTAAATTTTCAAATTTAAATAAACCTGAAGATAAAAAAAACCAAAATTGTATTATTAATAATTGAATTGATATAAATGTTGAAATAAAAAAAGATATTACTATATTAGTAATAAATAATTCTGTTATATTTGTGAAAATAAAATATTTTAATAAATTATTGTTTGTTAAAATATTTATAAAAATATATATTAATTGATTAGAAAAATAATAAGAAACAAAAAATAAATAAAAAAATGTTATAAAAAAGATTATAAAATTATATTTTAATTCATATAAATGTAATTGAAAATAATTTTTTATTTTAGTATTATGCATATAATATAAAAAAGCCTACTTGGTGAAATTGGTAAACACGATAGATTTAAAATCTGTTCCCTTTTTTGGGTTATTGGTTCAAGTCCAATAGTAGGTAAATATATCTTATCAAAGTGGTGAAATTGGTAAACACGTTACACTTAGGATGTAAAGCTATATAGCATTAAGGGTTCGAGTCCCTTCTTTGATAATTTCTAAAATAATACATTTTAAGACGAGATAGAGTAATAGGTAACTTTTCAGGCTCATAATCTGAAGATGTAGGTTCGAATCCTACTTTCGTCAAAAATATAAAAAATATGATTCAAATACAAACTAAATTAAAAATTAATGATAACAGTGGTATAAAATTAGGACAATGTATAAAAATATATAAAAGTAATATTGGTAAAATAGGTGATAAAATTTTAATTTCTGCTAAAAAATTACGTTTAAATCAAAAAAAAAAAGTAAAAATAAAAAAAGGTGATTTATTTAAAGCTTTAATTATACATACAACTTATCAAAAAAAAAGTACAATAGGTAATATAATTAAATTTGATAAAAATTGTATTATTATTTTAAATAATCAAAATAAACTTTTAGGAACTCGAATTTTTGGTCCAATTACTTCAGAATTTAGAAAACAAAAAAATTTTAAAATATTATCTTTATCTTCAAATATTTTATAAAAATATGAATAATAATATAAAAAAGCATTATAAAAATGTTATTTCATACGATCTTTTAACTAAATTACATTATAAAAATATTTTTCAATTACCTAAAATAACTAAAATTTGTTTAAATATTGGTTTTAAAAACGCTAATATTGAAAAAAAAAAATTAATAAATATTTTGGTACTTTTAAAATTAATAACAAATCAAAAACCAATTGTAACTCAATCAAAAAAGAATAATATCTTTTTAAAAATAAAAAAAAATTCAATTATTGGTTGTAAAGTAACTTTAAGAAAAAAAAATATAAATATTTTTTTAGAAAAATTTATTATTTTTATAATACCTTATTTAAATAAAAAAATAAAATTTAATACCGAAAATAAAAATATTTTAAATTTTCAAATTAAAAATATTTTAAATTTTTTTGAATTAAGAAGAGAATTTTTAAAATTTAGAGAAATACCATCTATAGATGTTTCTATACATACAAATGCAAAAAATAATCACGAACTTTTTGTATTATTAAATTCTTTATTTATTATTAAAAAATAATAAAAGCGAAAATAGCTCAATTGGTAGAGTATAACCTTGCCAAGGTTACTGTTGAGGGTTCGAGTCCCTTTTTTCGCTTTAATTTAATAAAATGGACCCAAAGGCAGTTTTTGGTATTTCCATTATTATATATTTGTTTAACGGGAATAATATTAGAATTGACATTTTGTTTATTAAAATAAAAATATTTTTATTTTGTGATTATAGATTAATTGGTAAATCCTTTATCTTCCAAGTAAATATTGTGGGTTCAAATCCCACTAATCACAAAATAACAGGAGAAATGGCTGAGTGGTTAAAAGCGGTAGACTGTAAATCTGTTGAATTGATTTCTACGTAGGTTCAAATCCTGCTTTCTCCAAATTACTAAAAAAATCTATATCTTTATAGTTTAAATATATCCTATATAACGATAAGAATAATGAAATAAGATTATTGAATAAATATTAATTTATGTTAAATTCTTAATATGAAAAATAAAGAGAGTTTGATCCTGGCTCAGAATAAATGCTATTGGTATGCTTAACACATGCAAGTTGAATGTTTTTTTATAAAGGCATAGCGAACGGGTGAGTAACACGTGAATTATCTACCTTTTAATTCAGAATAATTATTTTATATAAAAATACTGAATAAATAAATTAAAGTTTTAGAAACGTTAAAAGATGAGTTTGCGTAAGATTAAGGTAGTTGGTAGTTTAAAAGACTACCAAGCCTACTATCTTTAGCTGGTTTGAAAGAATGATCAGCCACATTGGGACTGAGACACGGCCCAAACTTTTTTAAAGGCAGCAGTGAGGAATTTTGGACAATGAGCGAAAGCTTGATCCAGCAATACCGAGTGAGTGAGGGAGGCTAATTAGGCTGTAAAGCTCTTTTATTAAGGAGGAAAATGACAGTACTTAAAGAAAAAGTTCCGGCTAATACCCGTGCCAGCAGCCGCGGTAATACGGGAGGAGCGAGCATTATTCGGAATGATTAGGCGTAAAGGGTTTGTAGGTGGTTTTTTAAGTTGAAAAAAACAGATTAAAGCTCAACTTTATAAATTTTTTCAAAACTGAGAAACTTGAGTATAAATAGAGGATAATGGAATTTCTATTGGAGGGATAAAATACGTTGATAATAGAAGGAAGGCCTAAAGCGAAGGCAATTATCTGGGTATATACTGACACTGAGAAACGAAAGCTTGGGTAGCAAACGGGATTAGAGACCCCGGTAGTCCATGCTGTAAACGATGAGTGCTCATATTTAGAATTTTTAGATATTAAGCTAACGCGTTAAGCACTCCGCCTGAAAAGTATAATCGCAAGATCGAAATTCAAAGGAATTGACGGGAGCCTACACAAGCGGTGGAGCATGTGGTTTAATTCGATAATACGCGCAGAACCTTACCAACTCTTGCAAATTTTATTATAAGTTTTTATAATAAGAACAGGCGTTGCATGGCTGTCGTCAGCTCGTGTTGTGAAATGTTTGGTTAAATCCTTTAACGAGCGCAACCCCTATTATTAGTTGCCACTTTATTTGAATTAATAAAAGCACTCTAATAAAAATGTCAATGATAGGTTGAAGGAAGGTAGGGATGACGTCAAGTCTTCATGGCCCTTATGAGTTGGGCTACACACGTGCTACAATGATAATTACAATAAGAAGCAATAATGATTAGAAAATTGGAGCAAATCTTTAAAAATTATCTCAGTTCGGATTATGGGCTGCAACTCGCCCATATAAAGTTGGAATCGCTAGTAATCGCAGAACAGCATGCTGCGGTGAATATGTTACTAGGCTTTGTACACACCGCCCGTCACATCAAGGAAGTTAAATGTTTTTAAAATAATTCTATTTTTTTAATTTTTAATAATTAATTATTTAATTTAAATAATTTATATTCAAATTTAAAAGTGATAAAGTTCCTAAAAAGTATTTAGTAACTTTGATGAAGTCGTAACAAGGTAGTTGTAGGGGAACCTGTAGCTGGAAGAGCTCTTTATATTCTTATAGTTAGTAGTAATAATTTTTTATTTCTTTTTTCCAAAGTTTATTTTTCATAAAAATGTTTTTTACAAAATATTTTGTTAGCTTATTTGAGATAAAAGTATTATTTTTTTATTATGTTTAATAAATAGTTTAGATTTTTTTCTTATAGCAGTGTGGCTATTTACCAAGGTAGTGAAAAAGAAGCGTGGGAGGAGTATGTGGATCAAAAAACGAGCTCATTTACTGAACAATTAATTTCCATAAATAAACAAAAAGAACGGTTTGGTATAACAAAAGATCATACCCTATGGAATATTTACAATCTTTGTTAGAACCCAAAAATGAAAAGGTAGAACTAAGATTTTTACTATATAGTTTTTTTTCATGAAAGGTTTTTTTGAGGATATATTGGAATGTTATAAATAGTTTAATATTTCTTTAGAGAGTGATAACATGCTAATGCGGGTGTTATCAAAAATAAAATTGTAGAACAAAGTTATTTAAAAAAATTCGATAATTTATTTACACATAACCAAATGTTACAAAAAGAATCTAACAATTCATTTAACAGGTTATTACAAAAAAGCTCTTAAATATAAAAAATAATTAAATAAAAATATATTTTTATTTTCTTCTATTTTATTTAATAACTTTTATCATTATAGACATAATTTTGATGAATTTTGAAACACTTTTTTTTTTAATTTTTTCAACTATAGTTTTAACTTCAGCTATATTTGTAATATATTCTACAAATACCATATATTCAGCATTTTTTTTAATTTTAGCTTTTACCAATTCTACAGGATTACTATTAATATCGGAAGTAGAATTCCTTTCAATAATGTTAATTATTATTTATGTAGGCGCTATTACAGTATTATTTTTATTTGTAATTATGATGTTAGATATTAATATTTTAATAGATAAAAATAACAGTAAAAATTTTGGTTACCTTCCTATTATATTTTTAATTAGTTTTATTTTCTTTTTAGAAACTTTTTTAATGTTCAGTAAAGTTTTTACAACATATTATCATTTAATTGAGCAATCTTTTTTTAAGAATGAGGTTTTTTTTAAAAAAATGATTACTCAAGTAGATTATATAACTAATATTGAAACTATTGGACATGTATTATATACTTATTATAATTTTTTTTTTTTAGCAGCAGGTATTATTCTATTAATAGCTTTAATTGGTGCCGTAACCTTAACCAAAAAAGAAAAAAAAAAACAAAATTATTTAACAAAAAATATTTATAAACAACTATCTAGAGATTCATTAAAAGCTATTTTTAATGTTCAAAGCAAAAATTAAACAACCTTAACTTAATTGGTAGAGTATTAGCCTTCTAAGCTTTAAAATCTTGGTTCAAGTCCAAGAGGTTGTATTAATTTTTAATATTTAAATATACTAAAAACCTAATTCTATAAAGAATTAAATACTTAAAAAAATAATATAAAAAATTTTATACTAATCTAGCTTTTTTAATCCATATATTTAAAAACAAAAAATTAACTAAGAAATCCTACTTTTAAATCTTCTCAACAAAAAAAATACATGGATAAATTCTTGTTAAATACTTTTAGACGTTTGTTTTCATAATGATGGAACAATATTAACAAAAATAGAAGCACCTGTACGGCACATTTTTACATATGTTTTTTTGTAACATTAAAATGTAAAAAAGAGAATATTCATAAATATAAAATTATTTATTTTGAACTTTCAATAAAATATCCTGATTATTACTTAATTTATATATTAACAAAAAAATAAATTAATTATTTTTAAAAATTATAAAAACAAATTAATTTAGAATAACAAATATTTAAAAAATATATTATTATAGAATATAATTTAATTATATTTTTATTTTTTTCTATATATGAAATTAATCAAAGCTTATAACCAATATTTATTAGATATTTTACCTATTATTAATTACTCTTTTTATAAAAATGAATTATGTATCAATATACCTTTTGATAAATTAATTCCTATTTTTTTTTTTTTAAAAAATCATACTAATTCTCAATTTAAAATTCTTTCAGATATTTGTGCTGTAGATTATATTAATAAAAAAGAACGTTTTGAAGTTATTTATAATTTATTAAGTATACGTTTTAATAACAGGCTAAGAGTTAAAATATGTATTAATGAATTACAACCGATTGACTCAATTGTTAGTATTTATAAAGCAGCTGGCTGGAATGAAAGAGAAGTTTGGGATATGTTTGGGATTTTCTTCAATAATCATCCAGATTTACGTCGAATTTTAACTGATTATGGTTTTGAAGGGCATCCTTTAAGAAAGGATTTTCCTTTAAGTGGTCATTTAGAAGTTTATTATAATGAATTAAAAAAAAGGGTTGTTTATGAACCTTTAAATTTAGCTCAACAATATAGACTTTTTGAATTTCATAGTCCTTGGGACAAAAAAAACTATTAAAAAATAATAATAATTTATAAATATAAACTTTAAAATTTTATAAAGTTATATATATATTATTATATTAAAAATACATAAGTTTTTTGGAAATTTTTTATTTCATTATAATGAGATGGAATAAAAAATCTTTATTTGCAGTTATTAATAATCATATAATTGATTATCCAACTCCAATTAATTTAAATTATTTTTATGGATTTGGTTCTTTAGCAGGTATCATGTTAGTAATTCAAATTTTAACAGGTATTTTTTTAGCAATGCATTATACTCCACATATTGATTTAGCTTTTAATAGTGTAGAACATATTATGAGAGATGTTAATAATGGTTGGTTAATTAGATATACCCATGCAAATGGTGCTTCTTTCTTTTTTATAGTAGTTTATGTTCATATTTTTAGGGGTTTATATTATGGATCTTATATAACTCCAAGAGAAGCTGTATGGTGCTCAGGTGTTGTTATATTTATTTTAATGATGGCTACTGCTTTTATGGGTTATGTTTTACCTTGGGGACAAATGAGTTTTTGGGGTGCTACTGTTATTACTAATCTTTTTTCAGCTGTACCTTTAGTAGGTAAAGATATTGTTGATTGGTTATGGGGTGGTTTTGCTGTTGATAATCCAACTTTAAATCGTTTTTTTAGTTTACATTTTACTTTACCTTTTGTAATAGTAGGTGCTGTTTTAATACATTTAGTTTTATTACATGAAGTTGGTTCAAATAATCCGTTAGGTTTAACTTTAAAAACAGAAAATATTCCTTTTTATCCTTATTTTTACACTAAAGATTTATTCGGTTTAATGGTATTATTTTTAGCTTTCTTTTCTTTTGTTTTTTATTATCCTAATGTTTTAGGACATGCAGATAATTATATCGAAGCAAATCCTATGAAAACACCGTTACATATTGTACCTGAATGGTATTTTTTACCTTTTTACGCTATTTTAAGATCAATTCCTAATAAAATAGGAGGTGTTGTTGGTATGTTTGGTTCATTATTAATTTTATTAACAATACCTTTTACAAACTCATCAGAAATTAGAAGTACTGCTTTTCGTCCTATTTATAAAATAGCTTATTGGTTATTAGTTGTATCTTTTTTATTATTAGGTTGGATAGGTCAAATGCCTGTTGAATACCCTTATACTGAAATAGGTGTTATTAGTATGATTTATTATTTTGCTTTTTTTATTATTGTAATACCTTTTTTAGGTAAAATTGAATCTTATTTAATACGTTATATTACTAAATAAAAAATTTAATATTTTTATTTTTTTTAAGAATTATTATTATATTATATATTATTAATAAAAATACATTATAATATAATTTTTTAAAAATAATAATAAATCAATATTTTACAGGGTTTATTAATATAATATTAGTGACAGTATCACATTATTGAATTGTATAAAAAATAATCTTTTTTATTATAATAGTATTTAATTTAAATTATTCTGAAACTTTTCCCATAATTCATATAATAAGATTATAATATTTATCTTAAAATTTTTAAATACTCAAAAATAAATATTATAAATATAAATTATAATTCCCTTTTTTCAAAAGTATTTATAATAAAATTTTATTTTAATAGCATGAATTTAATAAATTTCAGATTATATAAAATTTTTTTTATTTATAATATTTATTTAAGATTTTTGTCTATAAAGATAACTTTTATAATAAAAAATTATATTTTTTTTTATAAAATTATTTATAAATTATTATTTATTATAATTAATCAAACATATTAACATTACTATTAGTAGTATTGGAATTTGTGTTCAAATTTAAAGAACTATTAATATTAAAAGAACTTATACTGTCCTAATAATCTATATTTTTATAAATTATTCTTAAATCTTGATGTTGATTATTTATTGTATTTTCAACATTTATTAGCTGACCCGTAGATTTTTCTAGAAAATTATTTATAGTAGGTCCTTTAAAATTAAAAAACTCAAAAATAATATTTTTTATTCGACGAATAATATGGAAGTTGTTATCAAAAGTGATATGAGCTTTTGGGAAGTAATCACGTAAACGTTCTTTATCAAGGTTGGGATTTAATTTAAAGTAAAATTATGCAAATAATTAATCAAAGTATCATGACTAGTTAAGATATTAGTAATATTAAAATTAACATATTGTAAAACATTATTAATTTGTTCTAAATTATTGGTATTTATTTTTAAAAAATAGATTGAGCGGATAGAGCATAAAACCTAGCATTTTCTGTATTTTCAATTAATTCATTGAAATAATACTTTCTATATGTATTAGCAATAAGTTATAGTAATCGAATTACTTGAAATTAATATAAGAAAAAATAAAGAAATATAAATTATAAAAAAGAAATTATTTTATTTTTGAATAAAAAGAATCATAGATTGTAAATATATTTACGGTTCGTTATTATAAAATAACAATTATTAATATATATTTTAAGAATAATTGTATTAAAATATTTTATTTTTAAAATAAAATATTTTTTTTTATATAAATAAATATAATTAATAGAATTTTATTATTATTAATTATTATTTATTTAAAAA